>CENY01005603.1_pt1 | contig 10576 bp, 10 predicted proteins | sample 356181 | NCBI WGS metagenome assembly CENY01 (sample SAMEA2619840, study PRJEB7988) | marine metagenome | isolation source: saline water (ENVO:00002010), including
CAGGCGTACGGCGTGGAGCCTGTCCGAGGTCTCGGCGATCCGCACGTGTGAGATCACGGCACCGCCCTTCTGAGCGAGGCCGGTCATATCCAGGATGCTGCAGCCTTTGCCTTCCAGGTGCGCAGCCATGCCGAGCAAGGCCCCGATGGTCACGACGCCCGTGCCGCCCACGCCGGTCACGACCACACCATAGGGTGACTCGGCGGAAGGCAATTCCGGATCAGGAAGCGAATCGACCGTGGACGATACATCTGCTCCGGACCTGAGCTTGCGCACACCGCCACCGTGGACCGTTACAAAGCTCGGGCAGAAGCCATCGACACAGGAGAAGTCCTTGTTGCACGACGATTGATTGATTACCCGTTTTCGACCGAACTCGGTTTCCAAGGGCTCGATCGACACGCAGTTAGCTTTGACGGAACAGTCTCCGCAGCCCTCACAGACCCGCTCATTAATGAACACGCGTTTGGCCGGGTCGGGATAGAGGCCTCGCTTGCGTCGCCGTCGTTTCTCTGCGGCGCAGGTTTGGTCGTAGATGAGGACCGTAACACCCGATGTGTCGCGAAGGTCCTTTTGCACGCCGATGAGATCATCGCGATGGTGAATCGTGGTGCCGGGAGGAAAATCGCTGCCGATCGGATACTTGTCGGGTTCGTCCGAGGCGATTGCGATTTTCTTGACGCCCTCAGCATGCACCTGCCAGGCGATTTCATGGACCGACAATTGCCCTTCGATGGGCTGGCCGCCGGTCATGGCGACGGCGTCGTTGAAAAGGATCTTGTAGGTGATGTTGCTGTTCGCCGCGACGTTTGCACGGATGGCCATGACGCCAGAGTGGTAGAACGTTCCATCTCCCATGTTCTGGAATATGTGGGGCATGTTCGTGAAGGGTTGGAGGCCGATCCAGGTTGCACCTTCACCACCCATCTGCGTGAACGTGAGTGTGCTCCGATCCATGTACAGCGACATCCAGTGGCAGCCGATACCGGCGTTCGCAAACGAACCATCAGGCAGTTTGGTGCCGGTGTTGTGGGGGCAGCCCGAGCAGAAATATGGCGTGCGCTTCTCTTCTGGATCGAGGGATGTGCTCTCGGCGTCCTTGCTGTCCAGGAAGGCCAGATGGTCGGCAACCCGCTGGGGGGCGTGGAACGGCGCAATGCGTTTGGCGATGGCGCGGGCGACAATCGCCGGGCCGAGCTCCCCTGCCACGGGAATGAAGGATGCGCCGAATTCGTCCGTCTTGCCGACGACTCGCGGACGGTCGCCATCTGGAAGGTGATACAACTGATCCTTCAACTGTTCTTCGACGATGCCCCGCTTTTCCTCGACGACGAGGATCTCGTCCAGACCACGGGCGAAGGCCATCACACCCTCCGGCTCCAGCGGCCAGACCATTCCCACTTTGTAGACGGCGATTCCCAGTTCCCGAGCCGACCTTTCGTCTATACCGAGGTCATCGAGTGCCTGGCGAACGTCGAGATAAGCCTTGCCGGCGGTCACAATTCCGAACCGTCTCGTCGGGCCAGATATGACGGCCTGGTTCAAGGAATTTTCCTTACAGAATGCAAGGGCGGCAGGAACTTTGACCTCGTGGAGTCGTTGCTCCTGCTCGAACCTGTCGTCGGGCCATCGCAGGCTCACGCCGTCAGACGGCAGCTCAAATTCCTTGGGGAGCAGAATGTCGAGCCTGGCGGGATCGATGTCGACGATTTCGGTGCTCTCGGCATTGTCCGAAAGGGTTTTGAATCCGACCCAGAGGCCCGAATACCGGGAAAGTGCGATTCCGAGAAGTCCGTAGTCGATAAACTCCTGCACGCCCGCAGGTGCGAGCACTGGCATGAACGCGCCGATGAACGTGTGCTCCGTCTGATGCGGGGAGGTTGAAGATTTTGCTGCGGGATCATCACCGGCGATGGCCAGTATGCCGCCGTACTTCGCCGTCCCGTGGCCGTTGCCCTGCTTGAAGACATCGCCTGACCTGTCCACACCGGGGCCTTTGCCATACCAGATGGCAAAGACGCCGTCGTACTTCGCGTCGGGATAGAGGTGAAGTTGTTGCGATCCCCAGGCGGAGGTCAGCGCAAGATCTTCATTTACGCCGGGAACGAACCGAATGTGATGAGACTGCAGGTACTCGCTGGCTTGCCACAAAGCTTGGTCATATCCGCCCAGTGGAGAGCCGCGATATCCGGAAACGAAACCGCCAGTGTTGAGCCCGACTGCCAGATCACGGTCGCGTTGCAGCATTGGAAGGCGAACCAGTGCCTGCATCCCCGTCATGAATACCCGTCCCGACGTGGCGGTATATTTGTCATCGAGAGAGACCGCGGCGAGATTCATTCAGGGGTCTCCTGACTGTGATGGTGACAAGATAGGTAGAGCACCGAAGGGGCGATGGCAATTTGAACAATTACCGACGTCATTCCCCTTTGGTTCCGTTATGAGCGCAGCTTGAATTCATCTGCATCGAGGCCGAGGTCACGCACTTTCCGATAGAGAGTGGAACGTCCGATAGAGAGTTGTCTCGCGACATCCGACATCTGGCCGCGGCAATGCTCAAGCGCTGCTCGGATCATATCGTCTTCGACAATTAGGATGGTTTGCGCCATGAATTCTCGATTTGAGACAGCCCTGGAGTAGTGCCCGGATGCGAAGGCAGCCCTGACAAGTCAACACCAAGCGGCTTTGGAATCTGAGGGAGTATAATCTTCGCCCTTCAAGTTGTCCCGTTCCAGCACACATCTTACCGGAAAAATTCTGAGTTTCTGCGCGAATCGGAGCCTGAAATCGGGTGATTTCGCGGACCTGCCGTTCTATGTTGGTGTCACAATCCGTCTAACTGCACTTCAGCTGTTGAGTTTCTCATTCATATGAAAGTATTGGTGACCGGGGCGGCCGGTTTCATTGGATTTAGTGTCTCTCGTGCATTGCTCGAGCGCGGTGATCGCGTCGTCGGCATCGACAATGTGAATGACTACTATGATGTCTCCCTCAAGGAGGCGCGACTTGCGCTGCTCGAGCAGCACGATGGCTTCGAGTTTGTGCGGGCCGACGTGAGCGACCTGGCAACTTTGACAGAGATTTCCGAGAAACACGGGCCGTTCCCGCGGGTGGTGCATTTGGCAGCCCAGGCCGGCGTGAGGTACTCGATCGAGAATCCCATGGCTTATGTGCAAAGTAACCTTGTCGGCCACGCGAGCATTCTCGAGCTGTGCCGGGCCACCGAAAACTTCGAGCACCTGACCTACGCGAGCTCCAGTTCCGTCTATGGCGGCAATGCCAAGGTGCCCTTTTCCGTCGAAGATCGTGTCGATCGCCCCATTTCGTTGTACGCGGCGACAAAGGCGGCGGATGAGCTGATGAGTTATACGTACAGCCATCTCTACGACCTGCCGCAGACCGGCCTGAGGTTTTTCACAGTGTACGGTCCCTGGGGGCGTCCAGACATGGCGCTCTACCTGTTCACCGACGCCATACTTCACGATCGGCCCATCCGAGTATTCAACTTTGGTGAGATGCAGCGGGATTTCACCTACATCGACGATATCGTCGACGGAACGATTCGGGCCCTCGATCGGCCACCGAAGATGACCAATCAGAGTCCCGCTCATCGAGTATTCAACTTGGGCAACAATCGGGCAGAGCCCTTGCTCAAGGTTATCGAGATCCTCGAGAAGGCATTGGGAAAGCAGACGGAAAGGCAACTCGAACCCATCCAACCTGGCGACGTTCCTGAGACCTTTGCTGATATTTCCTCAGCGGCCCGCGAATTGGGTTTCGCGCCAAAGACAGGAGTGGAGGAGGGCGTCGCGCAATTCGTGGACTGGTACCGCACGTACCATGGAATTTGATGTCGAGTTTCGATCCCGCCGCATCCAGTAATCCGATTGCCAATGATCGGGAATCCGCCCAGAGGTTCGCCGATACCATTCCACACGGGCGAGAACTTGGTTTGGCCGTCGAGGCCATCGCGCCTGGCCGCGCGCTGTTTGTGATGGACTATCAGGAACGACTTATCGGCAATCCCGAGACAGGCGTTCTCCACGGAGGGGTTATCACAACCCTGATCGATACGGTCTCGGGTTGCGCCGTGTTCTCGGCATTGCCCAGTCTGGTTCCGATCGCCACCCTCGATCTGCGGATCGACTATTTGAAGCCGGCGACAGCGCGCCTACCGCTTCACGCAGATGCACGCTGCTACAAGCTCACCCGAAACATCGGGTTTACGCGGGCATTCGCTTATCACAGTGATCCGGCTGATCCAGTCGTGAACAGTGTGGGGACGTTCATGGTGAATTCTTCGGACTCCAGCCTGCGCCTTGATGACCTAACGGAAGAACGCGCCAGTTGAATTTCACAGAGATCATTCGAAACGCGAAAGAGGCGGCTGATCCCGGTGTCATCGCCCGGGCGATTCCCTATGGCAACTTCATAGGCATCGACGCGCATCTCGACGGCGATGCCGTCGTCTGCACGATACCCGGAGACGAGATGATTGTGGGAAACCCGGTTCTTCCGGCCATTCACGGTGGGGTTATTGGCGCGTTCCTGGAACATGCCGCTTTAATGCTCTTGATGTGGGAACTGGCGCCCGGTCAGCTTCCAAAGACCATAAACGTTTCCATCGACTACCTCCGCAGCGGAAAACTCGAAAAGACGTTTGCGCAAGGAAAAGTAACGCGTCAGGGCCGTAGAGTGGCCAACGTTCAGGCCGAGGCGTGGCAGGCGGATTCGGGCATGCCGATCGCGGTCGCCCACGGGCATTTTCTCATAACGGACTAGAAGCCGTGTCTCCCTGAGAGCTGCGACACTGGTCGCCATGACGCGCCCATCCCATATTCAGTTTTGAGCTGCAGGAAAGATCAACAGAAATGACCGATAAGTCCCCTGACGTACCCCTTCCGACGGAATTGCCAGAATGGGATCTGTCCGATCTCTATCCGTCCATCGATTCGGAAGAACTTGCTCGCGATCTGGAACGGGTGACCCGGGACGCGAAGGAATTTGCAGCGGAGTTCAAAGAACGTGTCAGCGATCTTGACGGCGATGCCCTGGCTGCTGCGATCGCGAGATACGAAACCTGCCAGGAATTAATGGGACGGATCGGGAGTTTTGCCGGTTTGACTTACGCGGGAAATGTGGAGGACCCGGAGATCGGTGCCTTCTTTCAGGACACGCAGGAACAGCTCAATCTGGTGGGAACGGATCTCTTGTTCTTCTCGCTCGAACTCAACCTGATCGACGAAGATGCACTGGTGCATCTGCTTGAATGCTCCACTGCATTGCAACACTACCGGCCATGGATTCGCGATATCCGCGTGTTCCGTCCATACCAGCTCTCGGATGAATTGGAACGTCTGCTTCACGAAAAGGACGTAGCTGGGCGCGCGGCTTGGGTTAGGCTCTTCGATCAAACCATGGTCAGGCTACGTTTCGATGTTGAGGGCCGGTCGCTGTCAAGCGAGGAGGCCCTACACCTGTTGTCGGATCCGGATGGCGCGGTGCGTAAACAGGCTGCGAACGAACTGAGTCGTGTTTTTGAGCAGAATGTTCGAACCTTCTCATTGATCACCAATACGCTCGCCAAAGACAAGGAGGTGGAGGACAAATGGCGCGGATATCCGGATGCGTCGACGGCGCGCCACCTCAGCAACCAGGTCGAACCCGAGGTGGTGGAAGCGCTGGTGGCGTCCGTTCAGCATTCTTATCCCCGTCTGTCGCATCGCTACTACGCATTGAAAGCCCAATGGTTGGGCAAGGAGCATCTGGAACACTGGGACCGCAACGCGCCGCTGCCAGATTCCGCTGAGCGGAACATTGGATGGACGGACGCGCGTGACATTGTGCTGGATGCCTACGCGACATTTTCAGAGGAAATGTCCGATATTGCCCGGCGGTTTTTCGAGAATGGTTGGATTGATGCGCAAGTGCGTGCGGGCAAATCGCCCGGGGCCTTCTCCCACCCCACGGTACCAAGTGTTCATCCCTACGTACTGCTCAATTATCAAGGCAAGACCCGAGATGTCATGACCCTCGCGCACGAACTCGGACATGGCGTTCATCAGATGCTCGCCGGAGCGCAGGGAACGTTGATGGCCAGTACGCCACTCACCCTTGCGGAAACAGCGAGCGTATTTGGCGAGCAGCTGACATTTCGGGCTCTCCTGGCGGAAGAGCAGGACGCTGCGCGCCGACGCGGTATGCTGGCGGGCAAGGTTGAGGACATGCTCAACACGGTGGTGCGGCAGATCGCATTTTATGAGTTCGAAACCCGAGTACACCGGGAGCGTGCCTTGGGAGAACTGACGTCTGAACGTCTGGGTGAAATCTGGCTCGATGTGCAGACCGAGAGTCTGGGGCCAGCTTTTCGGCTTGGGTCTGATTACCGGTCCTATTGGTGCTACATACCGCACTTTCTCCATTCGCCTTTCTACGTCTATGCATACGCCTTTGGTGACTGCCTCGTGAACTCCTTGTACGCGGTCTACCTCGATGCTCATGAAGGATTTCAGGAGAGATACTTCGAAATGCTCAAAGCCGGAGGAACCTTGCGCCACAAGGAGTTGCTTGCGCCATTCGGACTGGACGCATCGGATCCAGGTTTCTGGGACAAGGGATTGTCCGTTATCTCTGCGTTCGTCGATCAACTAGAAGCAGCCTGACTCATGTCAGGACGTGATCAGAGCGATTCCCTAACGGGGCGAATGAAGCGCTATGCGCGGGTATCCAGCACGGTTGGCGGTTTGGCAGCGAAACTGGCTGGTGAGCGCGTATTTGGCCTGACGCTGGATCGTTCGGAGCACGCTGCCGAATTACGCAAGGCGCTCGGTGGATTGAAGGGCCCTCTCATGAAGGTGGCCCAATTGATGTCGACGATTCCCGAGGCATTGCCCAAGGAGTACGTGGCTGAACTCGCGCAGTTGCAGTCCAATGCGCCCCCCATGGGGTGGCCGTTCGTGCGCCGGCGCATGGCGTCTGAGCTCGGTGGTGACTGGCAGTCCAAGTTTAAGGCATTCGGTCACGAGGCCGCTGCGGCGGCATCTCTCGGCCAGGTTCATCGCGCGGAATCGCTCGCTGGCCAGGATCTAGCCTGCAAACTGCAGTACCCCGACATGCCGTCCGTTGTTGAGGCGGATTTGCGGCAGCTCAAATTAGCATTTGCGATCTATGCCCGCTACGACCCGAGTGTTGATACCAGTGAAATTCACACGGAAATCGCTGAACGGTTGCGTGAGGAGCTCGATTACGAGCTAGAGGCTCGCCATGCACGGCTCTATGCGGAACTCTTGAAGAAAGAGCCCACTGTGCACGTGCCGGAGGTCTTGCCGGACCTGTCGACGGGCAGACTGCTGACAATGAGCTGGTTGGACGGACGGGGGCTTCTCGATTTTGTCGAGGCACCGCTCGACGTGCGCAATACCATCGCTCTGGCCTTGTTCAGGGCCTGGTACGTGCCTTTCTACGATGGCGGTGTCATTCATGCAGACCCCCATCTCGGAAATTACTCGGCAGCTGAGGATCTGTCCCTCAATCTCCTTGATTTTGGGTGCATACGCATTTTCAAGGCGAGCTTTGTACGTGGGGTGATTGATCTCTACTGGGCCATCGCCAACGACGATCGTGACCTGGCCGTACATGCCTATGAGACCTGGGGGTTCGAGAACCTGTCGCATGAACTGATCGATACGCTGAACCTGTGGGCGGAGTTCGTGTATGCGCCGCTCTTGGAGAATCGATCGCGGCGCATCCAGGAATTCGAGTCAAGCGGTGTGTACGGTCATGACGTCGCCGCCAAGGTTCATCGCCGGTTGCGGGAACAGGGCGGCGTGCGGCCGCCGAGGGAGTTCGTATTCATGGATCGCGCGGCAATCGGTTTGGGCGGTGTGTTCCTGCACCTCAATGCGGAAATCAACTGGTTCGAGATTTTCCACGACCTCATTCGCGATTTTGACGAGGGACGGTTACAGTGCCGCCAGGCACGTCTTCTGAAAAAGGTTGGACTGCCACGCTCCGCCTGACAGAGGTAAAGTCGACGACCATTGTCGAGCGGTTACTTTCTTTGCGGGTCAGGTCGATGGACGCTCTCCAACCGCGGTTTCGAACACGGGCAGTTCACCATCCCTTGATCAATTGCAGGATTGAACGTTGCTGGACGTTTGATATATTGCCGAGAATTGACGGCATAGATTTTGAGGAAGTGAATTTCCAATGGCCGACAGTGAAATGGACATTGCACAACAACAGGAAACCTGGCGCGATTTCTGCCGACTCACGCTGTGGAGTTGCATTGGCATCACGGTCCTATTGATCGTTTTGGCGGCCACCCTGGTTTGGTAGGGGTGCCGGCGCTATAGGCATGTAGTGGATTGTCGCCAATTCCGGCGCTCTGGAGTTGCTTGGTTGTTAGGCACTTCAAAATGATCTCAAACGCTGTTGGTTTCAGCTGCACGACCCCTATAAGTCTGAATAGACCAGGTGAGGCATGAAGGTCGCCGTTCCCAAGGAACGGCGAGAGTTTGAATGTCGCGTGGCGGCGACACCCGACACGGCCAAGAAATTCGTGGACCTGGGAGCGCAGGTTGTCGTGGAGCGCGATGCCGGCCTTCAAGCCAACTACATGGATCAACTCTATCGCGACGCAGGCGCCGAGGTTGCCGGAACCGAAGCGGAGACACTGAGCGGTGCGGATGTCGTCCTGAAGGTTCAGAGCCCGATAACCTCCAGTGAAGGCGACACCGACGAGCTCGGACTCATCCAGAAGGGTGCCGTTCTGGTGGGTTTGCTGGCGCCCTTAGACCAGCGTTCAATCGTCGACAAGTATGCGGAACAAGGCATCAGCGCCTTCGCAATGGAACTGATTCCTCGTATCACGCGCGCCCAAAGCATGGATGCACTGTCTTCCCAGTCGAACCTGGCGGGATACCGGGCGGTTCTCGACGCGGCATCGACGTTTCATCGGGCCCTCCCCATGATGATGACTGCAGCGGGCACTGTGGCGTCGGCGCGGGTATTCGTCTTGGGTGCGGGAGTCGCAGGGTTGCAGGCTATCGCAACGGCGCGACGGTTGGGAGCGATCGTGTCGGCGACGGATGTGCGCATCGCAGCGAAGGAACAGGTGGAGTCACTCGGTGCGAGTTTCGTCATGGTCGAAGACGAAGAGTCCGCTTCTGCTGAAACAGCCGGCGGTTATGCGAAAGAGTTGAGTGATGAATACAAGCGCAAGCAGGCAGATCTCGTTCGCGAACATCTTCGACGTCAGGACATTGTCATCACCACCGCATTGATCCCGGGCCGTCCGGCACCGACACTCATTGATGACGACATGGTGCACAGCCTGGATCCCGGTTCGGTGATCGTCGACATGGCCGTCGAGGCTGGCGGCAACTGCTCCATGTCGCGGCCGGGAGAGGTGGTCGAAGTGGACGGTGTGAAGATTATCGGATTCCGTAATCTGGCGAGTCGTGTTGCGGAAGATGCCTCTGCGTTGTACGCACGGAACCTCTTCAACTTTATGTCGCCGCTCATCGACACCGAATCTCACTGCCTCAAGATTGACTGGGACGATGAAATCGTGGCCGGTACCGCATTGACACGTGACGGTGCAGTGGTTCATCCGCTTCTGACAGGTCAAGGCGCGTAGAAATGTCGGTTGTCGATCCTTTTGTCTTCCAGTTCACCATATTCGTACTCGCGATCTTTGTCGGGTATTACGTCGTCTGGAGCGTGACACCGGCTTTGCACACCCCATTGATGTCGGTGACCAACGCGGTCTCGAGCGTGATAATCGTGGGGGCGCTCATTGCGGCGGGCCCCGCGGAAATGAGCATGGCGAAAATCATGGGCTTCATCGCCATGACGCTTGCGGCCGTCAATATATTTGGCGGATTCACAGTGACCCAGCGAATGCTGGGGATGTTTCGTCGAAAGAAATAGGCGATGGCGATTTCCGGCAATCTGACGGCGATTGCTTACCTTATCGCCTCGGTGCTGTTCATCCTTGCGCTGCGCGGGTTGTCGTCACCGGACACGGCACGGTCAGGCAACCTCTATGGAATCATAGGGATGGCGATCGCCGTCCTGACCACCGCGATCAATCCGTCTGTCGTTTCATATGGATGGATTCTGGCAGCGTTTCTGATCGGCGGTCTCATTGGGACGACGGTCGCATTGAAGATCGAGATGGCTGCCATGCCTCAGCTGGTGGCGGCTTTCCACAGTCTCGTTGGAATGGCCGCAGTTCTCGTTGCCGGCGCCGCACTTGGCAACCCTGAAGCATATGGGATCACCGATGCGACAGGTGCGATCCTGTTCCCCAGCCGTATCGAGATGGCACTCGGCTCGGGGATTGGCGCGATCACATTTTCTGGTTCGATTGTCGCGTTTACCAAACTTCAGGGATTGGTATCCGGAAATCCTGTGGTATTTCCGGGACAACATTGGATCAACCTGTTGTTCGGACTGATTATCCTCGTACTGATGGGGTATTTCGCAGCCGACCAATCGCCCGAAATATTCTGGACCATGACGGCCCTCAGTTTTCTGATTGGGGTGCTGATTATCATTCCAATCGGCGGGG
>CENY01170363.1_pt1 | contig 10507 bp, 9 predicted proteins | sample 356181 | NCBI WGS metagenome assembly CENY01 (sample SAMEA2619840, study PRJEB7988) | marine metagenome | isolation source: saline water (ENVO:00002010), including
TAATATCTTCTTCATTTGACTCTACTTTCCCAATTGACATTACTCTGCTTTTTATATCAATTCCGAACTTTAATAAAAATATTTTACAGATTGCTCCAACCGCAACCCTAGCTGTTGTTTCTCTTGCACTTGCACGTTCAAGCACATTTCTTAGATCGTGTTGTTTATATTTTAAAGCGCCTGCAAAATCAGCATGACCAGGAACAGTTTTAGTGAATTCTTTCTTGTCTACTGAATCTCCTACCGGATAAGGCGACATTGCTTCTTTCCAGTTTTCATGATCAAGGTTTTCGATCCATAATGATATTGGTGAACCTAAAGAGACCCCGTGTCTAATTCCTGATTTTATAACAGCATGATCTTTCTCTATTTTCATTCTGCCGCCTCTGCCAAACCCTTTTTGCCTTCTCTCAAGGTCAACTTTTATATTATCTTCTGATATATCTAGCCCTGCTGGAAGTCCATCTAGTAGAACAGATAATCCAGGGCCGTGTGATTCTCCAGCTGTTAAAAATCTAAACATTTCTTACTCCTTCAAAGAGTTTATAGCTTTAACCGTAGATATTACAATTCACTAATAATCGATTTTTCCATTATTTCGTAAGGGCAATTTTCGCCACTAATAAGTTTTAATCCCTCTATTGCCTGATGTATTAACATGGATATCCCCGTTATAGCCTTTCCACCAGAATCTTCTACTTTAATCAAAAAAGGAGTTTTTTTTGGGGAATAGACTAGATCAAACCCAACAACATCTTTATTCAGCTTTATATCACCAATAATTGAACTATTTGGGTTAGGCCCGCTACTCATGCCTAATGATGTAGTGTTAATTATCAAATTAGCATCACTTATTAATTCTTTGGAATAATTGTCACCAAACTTAGAAGTAATGATGTTTGAGTCGGGATATTTTGAAGAAATATTATTAGCATTCTCTATTGTTCTGTTTATTATTGATAATTTTTCTGATCCCTCTGAAATGAGAGATTCAACTACGGCTTTTGATGATCCCCCTGAGCCTATAACTACAATATTGATATCATTGACCGAACTTTTTATTTGCTCTGGAAGAGAATTGTAAAATCCAATATAGTCGGTATTGAACCCCTTTACCTCCCCATTTTCTACCTTAAACCAATTAACTGCCCCAATTCTCCTAACGCTGTCATGTAAATCTGAACAATAATTGAGCAATTCTTCTTTGAAAGGAATTGTTACGCATCCACCTATAATTTCATTTTTTTCTAAGTTTAAAAAAAAATCATCTAGAGATCTTAATGGGATTTCCCATTTTTCAAATTCTAAACTTAATTTTAAATGCTTAATTGCTGCTTTATGCATAGCGGGAGATAAAGAATGGGTCAATGGATTTCCGATTATTCCAAACTTTTTCATACCTGCTTTGACCTCTTTTCAAGGAAACTGTTTAAAATTATTGTCGCGGCAGAATCATCAACACGCTTATTCTTAGAATTTGGATTTATAGATTTTTTTGCTTGCGAAGTTGAAAGCCTTTCATCTTCTAAAATGACCTCTAAACTAGTACTTTTCTCCAAAACCTCTTTAAATTTAAGAACTTCTTCAGCCTTAAACCCTTCTTTATTTTTCATAGTAATTGGTAACCCTAATACAATCATTTTGGTGTTGTATTCTAGAATAATTCTTTTTATTTGGCTTAGGGCATCTTCAGTTTTTTTATAAGAAATAATTGAATGTGGAACAGCCATTTTTCCATCCATTACAGATACAGAAACACCTATCCTTCTTTCACCATAATCAAGGCCCAAAATATTTTTTATATTATTTGAACTCATCTTTAATTAGCGATCTTACCAACTTCATAGCTTCATCAACTCCTTTTGGGTTTGATCCTCCTGCTTGAGCCATATCTGGCTTGCCTCCACCCCTACCATCTATAATAGGGCCTAGATCATTTATTATTTTTTGGGAACTAAGTTTATTAGTTAAATTTTTATCTATAGATACAACTATAGTCACCTTGTTACTTGAAGTTGAGGATAATGCGACAACCCCTTTAATTTTATTCTTTAATTGCTCTGCAATATTCCTAATTTCTTTTGCATCTATGTTATTTGCCTCTTGAATAACGCAGCTTACATCATTAATTTTTTCTATTTTTTCTGCCAACTCGTTAATTACTTTGCTTGCCTCACTATTATCGCTAGAATTCATTTCCTTTTTTAAGTCTTTTATCTGTTTATTTAATTGCGAAATTTTAGAGGGAATTTCATCTGCCACTACATTCAGATCGTTAGAAATAGTTTTTATTAGGTCAAATTGCTTCTTAGCATAATTTTCAGCATTTATTCCAGTTACCGCTTCTATTCTTCTAACACCTGAAGAAATGCTGGATTCAGATATGATATAAAAAGATCCAATTTCACCAGTATTTTCACAATGGGTTCCCCCACAGAGCTCATAACTAAATTTAGATCCATTTGATATTTCTACAGTCCTTACATCTTTTCCGTATTTATCTCCAAAAAATGCAATTGCTCCATTATTTATGGCTTCTGAATAAGAAGTCTCATGCTTTTTGACTGGCAGATTGGCTCGAATTTTTGAATTCATTAATTTTTCCACTTCATATATTTCTTCTGTGGACATTTTATTTAGATGAGTGAAATCGAACCTAAGCCTATCAGGAGAAACAAGAGATCCTTGCTGATGAACATGCTTCCCGAGAACCTCTCTTAGGGCTGCATGCAATAAATGAGTGCCAGTATGATTTCTCTTAGATCCATTTCTTAGATCTATATCAACCTCTGCGCTAAGAGAGTCTCCTACAGATACACTGCCTTGAGTAACTTTGCACTTATGAAATATATAGCCATCTACTTCAGACGTTGTATCCAGAACAGATAGCTTTAATTTTTTATTAGATAGGAGGCCTTTATCTCCAACTTGCCCTCCTCCTTCAGGATAAAATGGTGTTTCATTTAGCAATAAATAAACCTCATCGCCTTCTTGGGCTTTATCAATGCTTGACCCAAGGTTGCTGTCTATTAACCCATGCACTTTAGTTTTTGAGGTAGTTTTTGAATAACCTTTAAAGGCAGTTTTTTTAATTTTCATATCCGAAATTAAATTAACTAATCTCTTATCCCCTCCAAAATCGCTAGTAGTCTTTGATAATTTTTGAAGATTAGACATTAAATTATCAAACTTTTGTTTATCAAGTTTGAGGTTTTGCTGAGAACAGTATTCTAAGGTGACTTCATAAGGAAAACCAAGGGTATCATATAAATAGCAAACTTCTAAATAAGATATTTCTTTTTCCCATGAAGTCGTTATTATATTTTTTCTTACAGAAGAGAAAAAAGTTTTATCGGCTATTTTTAGTGCTTCGCCTAATTTTAGTTCCTTTTGAAGTAAGTCGCTAATGATACCCTGCTGCCCTATTTCTGTTTCTATAAATTTTTGTAGAAAATCTTTGTCATCTTTGTTATCAGAATCAATTTTGGATATTTGCTTTTTTAAATCTGCCCTATTTGATGAAAAGTCATTTAAAATTTTAGAACCTGTTTTTAATGTTTTTGAAAAACTTGCACATTCATTTTCTAATACTTTTTTTACAAAACTAAGGTTATCTTTCAATTCTGGGTAAAAATCAGACATAGTTTCAGTTATTATTTCTGCTAGAGTAATTAAAAAATCTTCTGGAAGGTTTAACTCTAAGCCGTACCTCATAGCCTTCCTGATTAATCTTCTTAGAATGTAGCCTCTTCCTATATTTTCAGGTATTACGCCATCGGCTATTAAAAAAGTAGCTGACCTTGAATGTTCTGCTAATACGGCCATGGCTTTATCAGAATTTGTAGAGCCAATCTTTTTATTTTGTTGCCATTTGTAACCCGACGCATCTTCTATTTTTTTTATAACATCCTGGAAGAGATCAGTTTCGTAGACAGATTTTTTTCCTTGTAAAATTGTAGCTACCCTTTCCAGCCCCATTCCAGTATCTATATTTTTGTTAGGCAATTCTTTCCTAGTTCCATCTATATGGTGGTAGAACTGAGTAAACACTAAATTATAGAGTTCTACAAAATCTTCATGGATATTAGGTCCCCAAGATTTTAATTTAGAGAGTTCTTTAAAATCTTCTTCTTTTTCATCCCCAATATAATAATGAAGTTCACTGCAAGGCCCGCAAGGCCCCTCATCTCCTGCTGGCCCCCACCAATTATCTCTATCATCAAAGAAGTAAATTTTTTCTTTAGGTATTCCTATATTTTCCCATATTTTTGCGCATTCTTTGTCGTCATTGTGTACGGTAATGAAGATTTTTTTATACTCAAATCCTAGATGATCTGTCATTAGTTCGAGTGCCCACTTACATGCATCTTCTTTGAAATAATTTCCAAATGAAAAATTTCCCAACATCTCAAATAATGTTAAATGAGTTGTGTCACCAACTTCATCAATATCTGTTGTTCTGAAAGATTTTTGAGCAGTCGCTATTCTTTCATTAGGTGGCTCTGATTCCCCAGAAAAATAGGATTTAAATTGCGCCATACCTGAATTAGTTAACAGTAATGTTGGATCATTGGAAGGAATTAGTGATGAAGGAGGGTGGATAAGATGATCTTTTGAATTGAAAAAATCTAAAAATATTTTTCTTATTTCATTAGAACTTTTTGATCTCATGTTAATTTTTAACTAAGTAATACTGTCTTTGTCCCAAATTGTAGCAAATTCACCCTGTTGCCCTGTAATTAAGTCATAAAGATCATTATTTTTTACTTTATCAATAATACTTTTTTCTTTTAATGATAACTGGAACAACGTGTCAACCATTTCTTCTAATAATTCTTTACTAAACCTCTCTTTATATATAACTAGCAATGCAGACATCAATTCTTCCTTACTGAAACTCAGAACCTGACCAGAAAAGAAGAAAATTGAGATCAATTCGTGAGAAATTTCTTCAAAATACCTCAATTCATCTCTAACCGAATTCATTATTCTTGATATAGTTTCATCTCTTAGTATGTTTTCAACTTTTTCTGGAACTCCGTTTGGACTTAATATAGAAAAATTTCCAGATCTTATCTCTTTGCTAAATTTTGACTCTATGGAATCATAAAAATCTTCGTTAAACATAATTTCAGAGTTTAGAGCAATTATGTTTTTTGAGTCATTAATAGAATTTAGTAATAATATTTTTTCCAAATTGGGAAAAACGCATAAAATTATGCTAGGCATTGAATTGTCTGATTCAAAGGACATTCTAAAGTTAATAAATTTATAATTAATTACTACGGATATCGAGTATAAACTAGCTATAGGAAAAATAAAACAAATGGACGAAAGGTCATACAGAGGAGGTCATCCCCCCTATTGTACTTGCGTAGAATGTCTTGAGAAAAAGAATAAAAAAACTAAAAAAGGGTCTCAATTTTCATTTAAGAACTTGGCCATTCTAGTTTTTACGTTTCTTATAGTGATTTCATTAATATTGCCAATATTTATATAAATCCATTTTCTGAAAGATCTGACCATAATTCTATTGGGATATTTTCATTAGCTATATCAATGTTGTCTTTCACTTCATTTATTGAACTCATCCCTGGAACTACAGAAAATACTTGAGAATTCATTAAAACAAAATTTAGAGATGCAGATTTCAATGAGACATTGAATTTATTGGCAATCTCTTCTATATCTTTTGCTCTTTTAATTAATTTTGGTGGCGCCACTTCATAGTCGTATGAAACAGGTGAGTTAAGATCTCTTGCTAGAATCCCACTGTTATATGGCCCTCCTATTATTACTTTGACATTTTTTTTAGCGCATATTTTCATGAATTCACTTGATTTGGTATTTTCTAAAAGTGTGTATCTTCCAGCCAAAAGTATTTTGTCTAAATCTATTTTTTTCATAAAGCGAATAGGCATTTCACATTCATTCATGCCGCAACCAACGTTTTTAACTATCCCTTCCTCTTTCATCTTCGCCATTTCTGGGAATGCACTTTGGTATGCCTCGCTTTCAAGTCCTCCCTGATCAGGGTCATGCAGTAAAAGCGTATCTAGGTAATCTGTTTTTAATCTTGCTAAAGACTCTTCCACTGATCTTCTTATACCATCTCTTGAGTAATCAAAAACAGGCTCTCCATAGCCTTTATCTATATCTATATCGCTAATTATAGAATCATTTTTATTTCTTAAATTTCTTATTAATCTCCCGCACTTAGAAGTCAAATTTATGCTCCCCCTCTTTATTCCTGATAAAGCCCTTCCGTACCATAGTTCGCTTCTACCAAATCCATACAATGGAGCTGTATCAAATATTTTTATACCAGACTCATATGCGTAGTTTATTATTTCTATTGCCTTTTCTTGATTTACACCGCCAAAAATACCATCGGCTAAGACATTTCCAAATGTTGCTCCGCCAAGACCTAATTTACTTAAATTATTATTCATTGCAAGTTTGATACTACCTCTTCAGCGCATTCAGTCGTGCTAGAATTTCCGCCAAGATCAGTAGTAAGTTTCTTCCCAGTTTTCAATACAACTTTTACAGCTTCTCTAATTGAATTCGCAGCATTATTTTCTCCTAAATAAGATAGCATCATCGCTGCCGTTAAGATTTGTGCTAGTGGATTAGCAATATTTTTCCCTTCTATATCAGGAGCGCTTCCGTGAGTAGGCTCAAACATAGATGGATTATTTTTGTCTTCGGATATATTTCCGCTTGATGCAAGACCTAGCCCCCCAGTTATCATTGCGGCTATATCAGTAAGTATGTCTCCGAATAAATTACTAGCAACAACCACATCGAACTCTGAAGGCTTCCTTATGAAATCCATGCAAGCTGCGTCTATCAATAATGAATTAGTAGAAACTTCAGGATATTCTTTTGATACTTCACTAAATACTTTGTCCCACAATACCATGGAATATCCCTGAGCATTAGATTTGGTTATTGAAGTTAATTTTTTTCTTCTATCCATTGCCAAATCAAAGGCATACCTTATAACTCTTTCAGTCCCTTTTCTAGTAAATACAGAAGATTGAATCGCTATTTCATCATCAAAATTTTCATATTGAAATCCTCCAACATTAGCATATTCCCCTTCTGTATTTTCCCTAACAACAACTAAGTCTATTTCCCCCGAATTTATACCTTTTATTGGAGATTCTACACCTTCAAATAGAACCGAGGGGCGTAAACAAACAAATTGGTCAAACTTTCTTCTAATAGGTAATAGAAGACCATTTAGAGTTATATGGTCTTGAATTTTTGGATGGCCTACAGCACCCAGAAAAATCGCATCAAAGTCATTTAAAATTTCTAGCCCATTTTCAGGCATCATTATATTATTTTTGAAATAGAAATCAGACCCCCAATTAAAAGACTCATAGTTTAATTTAAAGTTATTTTTGCTTGCAGAACTGTCTAGGACTTTGCAGGACTCTCTAACTACTTCCTTCCCTATTCCATCTCCTGGTATTACTGCTATTTTATATTCATTCATTTAAGCCTCTCTGTTTTTTGATAGTTTATTTATATGCAAAGCGACACTAGCTATGTCAGGTTCATTAATATCTAATTTATTTGTTTCCTCAAATAGATCTAGTGACAAATTAGTTAATGGAAGTTCCAAATTCAATTGATCGCTCATGTCAGAAATAATTTTTAAGTCTTTTATTATATTTCTTACTGGAGCTGAAGAATTTTCAAAATCTTTTTTCTTATATATAGGTATATTTCTTTCTACCATCCTGCTACTTCCAAAACTCTTAGAAAGTATTTCTACTACTGAATTTAAGTCTATTCCGCATTTATCTGCAAGAATTGCAGCTTCCATTGCAGCAACAGAATTAACGGAAGTTAGGAGTTGGTTAACGATTTTCATAGATGTGCCAGTTCCAGGCCCACCCATATGAACAACATTAGTCCCTATTTTATTGAATATAACTTTAGCCTTTTCAAACGCTATGCTATCCCCTCCGCACATTATTGTGAGAGTACCTTCCTTGGCACCTATCGGCCCACCACTGATTGGCGCATCAATAAAATACACATTTTTATCTAAAGATTTTTCCCAAATTAATTTAGAAGTTTCTACGTCTACAGTGCTGTGATCAACTATTATTGTCCCAGGTTTTGCTGCACTCAAAATTCCATTTTCACCCAAAAAAACTTCAATTGAGGTTTCAATATTAGGAAGACACGCGAGAATAACCTCAGAATCTTCAACCAAAGACTTAACATTTTCATGGCCATATGCACCCTTTTCAATAAATGGATCCATTTTTGATTTCGATCTTGTAAATATATTTAATTTAACGCCTTTATCTATGAGGTTATGTGCCATTCCGCTCCCCATATTCCCAAGACCTATAAAGCCAGTTTTACCCATAAAGCCTCCAAGCAAATTTTTTTTATTGAAAATTATGATATTTTAAATATTGTCTCTAAAACAAATTTGTTATGAAAAAATTTTCTATAGAAATATTACCTAAGCAAAAATCAAAAATCGCAGAATTAAATCCTGAATTTTTTGAAGATGTTTATATAACACACATTCCAGGTTCATCTTTAGAAGATTTAATAGACACTGCTGTAGAAGTTATTAGCAATGGATTTAATCCTGTTCCGCACATCCCTGCTAGATCAATTGCTGATGAATCTTCTCTGGCTGAGACTCTATTAAATTTAAAAAACACGGGAGTTAAAGATCTGCTAACAATTGGAGGGAGTGTAAAGGATAAAATTGGCAGATTTGATTCAACATTAGATATATTTAGAACAGGAATATTAAATAATATTGCTTTTAGGAACATTAGAATTGCTGGACATCCAGAAGGCAACCCAGATGACAAGAATTCAAAAGAATCTCTTAGAGATAAACTGATTTGGTTAAAAGAAAACGAATATTCAGCATCAATAGTTACCCAGTTTTGTCTTTCGCCTGAATTAACGAATATTTGGATTAAAGAAACAAAAAATATGATAAAAGAATTTGGGAGCGAAGATACTAGAATTATTATTGGAGTAGCTGGTCCATCAAAAATTACTACTCTTATTAAATATGCTAAAGTTTGTGGTGTAAGTTCTTCTACTAATTTTTTAATGAAGCAGGGTCTAGATGTGACTAAATTGATAAGACATTCGCCCAGTTCATTGATAGAGAAAATAAATGGTTATGATAGCCTCCACTTCTTTCCTTTTGGAGGAATAAAAGAATTGGATAATTGGATATCGAGCCAAATTAATTAAGGAATAAAATGAAAAGATTTACAGTAATAGGTGAAAATATTCATGCGACTAGAGTGTTGAGGCTTAATGGAAAAAGAGTTGGTGAGAATGAAGAAGGTGTACAGTCAGTTAAATATTCTTCAGCAGGAAATACAAAATTTATGACAATTCCTGAAGAAATGAAGAAAACTCAGCCCTACCAACAAGGTCAAGCCAAACATTTTATGATCGCCGTATGGAAGGGGTTGTTTGGTGACTCCCAAGACCAGGAAGAAGCTGTTGATTACATCAAAAATGAAACAAAACGCCAAGAAAATGCAGGGGCTAATTTTTTAGATTTAAATATTGACGAAATGTCTCATAAACTCGATATTCAAATTAACTCAATGAAGTGGTTAGTTTCAACTGTAGAAGAGTTTTCTTCAGTCCCTCCAAGTATAGATTCTTCTAATTCAGAAATAATCAAGGCAGGCCTAGATCAATATACAGGAAAGCAAGGCAGGCCTATGATCAATTCTGTAGCTCTGGAAAGAGTAGAAACATTTGATTTAGTTCAGGAGTTCAATGCTAACGTTATTCTTACAGGAGCCAGTGAAGATGGGATGCCAAACAACTCAGAAGAAAGAGTTTCTAATATAAATAAAATTGTAGATATATCAAAAAATTATAATATAGATTTTTCAGATATACATTTAGATCCTTTAGTATTTCCAATTTCTGTCGCTCCAGAATATGGAGTACATTTTTTTGATGCTGTAGAAAAAATCAGGGCATTATTTGGTGATGAAATAAATATAAGCGGAGGCCTTAGCAACGTTTCTTTCGGTCTCCCAAGAAGAAAATTAGTAAACGATGTTTTTATATATATTTGTCTTCAGAGAGGATTGGATAGTGGCATAATAGATCCTTTGCAACTAAAAATTAATGATATATTGACGATGGATGAAAATTCTAAAGATTTCAAAGTTGCAGAGAATATGCTGATGGGTAGAGATGATTTTTGCATGAACTACATAAACTACTGCAGAGAAGGCTAGATTGGTAAAAATTAGAATAATGTACTGGAAAGAGATACCTGTACAAATTGAATTTTCTTCTTCTTCAACAAAGAAATCAGTTAAATTAGATGAGCGATTTCAGCATGCAGTTGATTCAATATCAATGAAAGATGGTAGTTATGGATCTGATGATTATTTGGAAGGTTGGCAATGGGTGGATAAAGAAGAAATTAGTCAAGAATTTACAGAAGAATTAATTAATAGGTATTTAGATA
>CENY01168895.1_pt1 | contig 10466 bp, 6 predicted proteins | sample 356181 | NCBI WGS metagenome assembly CENY01 (sample SAMEA2619840, study PRJEB7988) | marine metagenome | isolation source: saline water (ENVO:00002010), including
ACCTCAACCGAGCAGTTCGGCCGCCAGCGCAGCGCATCGTTCATGGCATTAGCCGCCCCGCCTCACGCGCGGCTGACGTACTCACCGGTACGCGTGTCGACGCGCAGTACGTCGCCCACGTTGATGAACAGAGGCACCTTCACGATGGCGCCGCTGGCAAGCTCCGCCGGCTTGTTGCCGCCCTGGGCAGTATCACCCTTGAGCCCCGGGTCGGTTTCAGTCACGGCGAGCTCGATAAAGTTGGGGGGTGTTACGTTGATGGGATCGTCATTCCACAACGTGACCTGGTAAACCTCCTGCTCCTTCATCCAATCCCTGGAGTCGGCCACCGCCGCCTCCGACGCCGCGCATTGCTCGAAGCTGCCGTCGGTACGCATGAAGTGCCAGAACTCTCCGTCGTTATAGAGATACTCCATCTCCAGCTCCATCACGTCTGCCGCTTCGATGCTCTCGCCGGACTTGAAGGTGCGCTCCCACACGCGGCCTGTCTTCAGGTTGCGAAACCTGACCCGATTGAACGCCTGGCCTTTGCCCGGCTTGACGAACTCGTTTTCGAGAATGGAGCACGGATCCCCTTCGAGCAGCACTTTGAGTCCGCCGCGGAACTCGTTCGTTGAGTAGCTGGCCATGGAAGTCGATTTACCTATGTCAGTGATCTTGTCGAGATGCGCGATGATACCGACTCTACCGCCTAGAAAGAATCGCCGTGCCGCGATCATTCCACTTTCCACCGGGAGCTTTTGCCTATACTAGAGGGTTCCTGTGCGAGGTTACATGGATCAGCAACCACCCATCAGGTTAGTGGCACCTGAGGCCGAACTCGAAGCCCTGTCGTTTTCGAACAGCGACCCCGCAAACCTGCGCGAGTGGATCGGCAGCCTGCCCATGGCCAACACGGCCGAGGCAGCCACGCAGCTGCGCCAGGCCACCTTCGAGATCGGTCGGCTGCAGTGCGATTTCGCCACGCGCATGGCGCTGCTGGAGGAGGTGCGCCCCACCCTGCACTACCTATGCGCCCGCCTGGATCGAACCGCGGCCGCCAATACCAGCCACTCCGACGCCATCGCCAGACTCAACCAACGCCTGCAGACGAACCTGTGCTCAGGCTATAAAGCCGCCGTGCTCGCGGCCGTGTCCGAGCTCGAAACGGAAAAGGCCGGGGCAACGGTCTCTCTGGGCATTCACCGAGCGTTGTCCGGCCTATCACGAACCCTGCTTCGCACGCTGCAATTCTACGTTGCCCCTTCCAACCGGCTCTGGCTCGAACTGAACCAGCTTTACCTGCTGGCCGAGTACCTTGGCTTCGAAGGGGACCGATGGGAAGACTCCGAAAACCACTCACAGCAAACCACCAACCTGTCTGAAGCGTACATCCGCTCCGTTCTGCTCGCGACGTGCAAACCCAATCAGCTGCGCTACAGCCAGCTGTCCAGGGTTTTCAACGCCATTGAGCAGTGGACCGCCAGCACATCCATCAGCAAGCAGTCTAATGGCTCCCTGCTCAGCGTAGACCTCGACTCGGATCGAGGTCCTACCTACGCAAGACGGCTGCAAGACGCTAAGGAACCCCGCAGCGTTCACACCCAGGTACTGGTCTACGAGCTCGAGGCCTACCTCAAAGAGATAGATAGCACCATCCACGTGCCCGACTACATCGACACGGCACTGCTCAACCATCTCGTCGACTCCTGGGGCGTCATGCGCCAACGGGCCTACCGCAGAGCGCCCGCCGCCGGCTCCCTCAAAGTCTGCGTTGGCCTTCGCAACACACATTACTTTCTTTCCGGCGGTGTGGAATTTTCGGACCAGTTGGAATCCGCCGACGCCATGCTCAAGCGTGAGGTCAACCCGTTTCTGGAGCAGTCGCGGAACGACAACACAATTTCTCTGAACGGCATGGCGCCCACGCAGTCGCGCAAAGACGTCTGGGACGACGCGTTCGATCTGAAGGTGAAGATTCCCAAAGACCCGCAGATCGAAGACCCCGACCGAGTGCTGCTGCAAGGTTACGGCCGCGACAAGACGGAAGACGCGGCAGCAAATGCTGCCGAGGGCGAAGGCGGCGTGCGCTACTACGACACCACAGCTCTGGACACCAGTCCCGCGGGTTACAAGATTCGGTGGAACGAACCCCTTCCCACCTCCGTGCAGACCGGAGAGATCGCCGCGCTGCGAGATGCCAGCGACCCCCGCTGGTGCATCGCCGTCATCCGATGGATCAGCCAAGACAGTGACGGCATCGGGATGGGCGTGGAACTGATCTCGCCCAGAGCCATTCCTGTGGCAGTGCGGGTCATCAACAAGCGCAGTGGGCCGAGAGATTTCACCCGCGCGCTGATACTTCCGGCGCTGGAGGCCATCAACCAACCCGCTACGCTGATCACGCCTTCCGTACCGTTTCAGGCCGGACAGAAGATCCATATTCACCGCCAGGGCGTGCAAACCACTGCGCAGCTGACCGTGTGCAAACTCAAGACAGATAGCGTGTGCCAGTTCACGTTTCGTATGCTGGATGGTTACTTGGAAAACACCCAGATCAACATCAAGATTGCCAATCAATCGGCCGCAGGGGATCTGGACACGGGCGACTCCTAGCCAGGGATGTTGGCTGACTTTCAAGGACATGACGGAACCTCTTTCCCAATACGCGCCCGTGCGCCTGCTGATTGCAGAAATCTCGGAAAACGACGCTCATGCCTGCGATTCGCTGCTGCGAGATGCGGGTATTGCCACCCGAACCCGCGTGGTGGACCTGCCCATGGCGCTCGCATCGGTCAATGAAGCCGACCTGCTGGTAGCCAACTCCGAACTGCCCGGCCTGCAGCAACTGCTTCCGAACCTCATCGAGTCTGCGCCCGACGTGCCAGTGATCCTGGTTAACAATCAGGCAGACACTTTCACCACCACTGCCGGCCTGAAGCTAGGCGCGGCCGACGTGGTGCCTAGGTCGGATCCGGACCGCCTAGTATTGGTGATAAAGCGCGAGCTGGAAAACATCAGCCGCGCACATCTGCTGTCGCAGACTCGCCGCGCGCTGGCGGAAGCAGAACAACGCTGTCAGCTGCTGATGGATAGCTCTCATGCAGCCGTCGCCTACGTTCACGAAGGAATGCACATTCACGCCAACGCCGGCTACCTGGAGCTGTTCGGTATCGAGGATGCCGATGACCTGCCGGGGCTCCCCCTCATCGATCTGCTCGACCAACACAGTGCCGACACGCTCAAGAGCGCTCTGAAAAAGTTTCGCAACGACGGCGAGCAAACCACGCTGGAATTCACCGGCCAGAGCACTCAGGGCGGCACGCTGGTGGGCAGCCTCACCCTGTCCGGTGCCGAGTACGAGGGTGAAACCTGCATTCAGGTGACCATACAGGCGGCGCCGGTGAAGGGTGCGAAGCAAGAGAAAGTAGCGGAAGCGACCCAGTCGAGCGTGCCCGCGGTGGCTCCAACAACAAGCGACAACCTGCTGCCCATGACGGAGTTCTTGGGCGCGGTGGGGTCGATGGAAGGCGATTCGAAAGCCATTTTTACGGCAGAGGTCGACCATTTTTCAGCACTGCAGCGCGAATATGGCATCGCGGGCGCTGCCGAGATTGCCCGCCACGCCGAACACAGCCTGCGCGAAGCTCTGAAACGGCGACCCCTTACCCAGCTCTCGGGCCATCAGTGGGCATTCCCAGTGATCGGGACGGACCGCGACGACATCGTGACCACGACAGAAAACCTCAGCACCAGGCTGGGCACCTTGATGCTGGAGGTGGGCGGCAAGACGGTGCGACCGACGCTGAGTTTGGGCGGCGCCAGTCTCGATGCACACGCGTCCGATCGCATCGAAGCAAACATGAATCAGGCGTTCGCTACGCTTCGGTCTGCCATGGACGAAGGTGAAAGCCAATGTGTGGCGATGCACGCACCGGCACCGGAAAAGCACCACGAGCACTTGCAACCAGCATCGCCAATCATGCGGCTGATCAACGAGGCCATCCAGACCAACAGCTTCAAGTTACTGTTCCAGCCCATCATTTCCCTGCGCGGCGACGCCGACGAGCACTATGAGGTGTTCCTTCGCATGGTCACCGGGGAAGATGGGGGTCACATGACACCCAGCGAGTTCCTGCGTACGGCTGTCGACAACGGCGTGGCAGACAAGATAGACCGTTGGGTGGTGCTGCAATCTATCAAGCAGCTGGTGGCGCATCGAGCCAAGGGCAACGACACACGCTTGACCATCAACCTCACCTGCACCAGCGTGAAGGACCCCGCTTTCCTCCAGTGGCTGGGGGTCGCCATCAAAGCCGCACGGCTACCCAGCGACGCGGTGATCTTCCAGATCACCGAACAGGACGCTTCCACCTATCCGCGGGAGACGCGCAAGTTCATGGAAGGCCTGAACAAGATGCATTACCGCACGTCCCTTTCCCGCCTGGGACTGGGCAGCAAATCCATGGAGCTGGTGGGCGACATCCCAACAGATTTCGTGAAGCTGGATGGCGAGAACATCCAGAAGATGGGCAAAGAGCCCAGAACGGCCGAAGCAGTGGCGCAGACCGTCACCCATCTTCAAGGGGCGGGCAAACTGACCATCGTTCCCATGGTGGAGAGCGCCAAAATGCTCTCGGCGCTATGGCAGGCGGGCGCCAACTACGTGCAGGGGCAGTACCTGCAGGAGCCTACCGCGGCCATGGACTACGACTTCAGCATCGACGGCTGACACCCTTCGGGGTCCGTCAGCCGGCCAGCGCCTCCTCGATATCCCGATCGCTGAAGCCCATCAAGTAAAGCACGCTGTCCAGACCAAACTCCGAAATCGCGTGACTTGCGGTTTCTCGGACTACCGGCTTTGCGTGATAGGCAACCCCGAGGCCGGCCGCATTGAGCATGGGCAAGTCGTTTGCTCCATCGCCGATGGCAATGGTCTGCTGGCTAGAGATCCCTTCACGGTGTGAGATTTCAGCAAGCAGCGCCGCCTTACGGGCAGCGTCGATGATTTCACCCACTACTTCGCCCGTCATCACGCCGTCGCGAATCTCTAGCGTGTTCGCGTGTACATAGTCGATACCCAGCTCCTCGGAAAGGCGCTCGCCCACATACTGAAAACCGCCGGAAATAATGGCCGTCTTGAAGCCGAAGTGCCGCAGCGAGCGCAACAGTCGGTGCGCACCGTCGTTGAGGGATACCGACTCGGCCACCTCCCGCAGGCAGTGCTCAGGCAAGCCCTTCAATAGACTCGCTCGGGCACGGAAGCTGTCTTTAAATTGCAGCTCACCACGCATGGCGCGCTCCGTGATCGCCGCCACCGCATCTCCCACGCCATGGCGCTTGGCCAGCTCGTCAATGACCTCGGCGTTGATCAGTGTGGAATCCATATCGAACGCCACCAGCCGACGAGTGCGCCTGAACACCGTGTCGCTCTGCACGCTGAAGTCGAAGCCCAGCCGCTCCGCGGCGCCCATGAGCTCACTTTTCAGCGCCTCGGGATCACTGACGACCCCGCGCAAACCGATCTCGATGGTCATCCGCCCGGTGACGTGGTCGGCCAGGGGGAGGCGTCCGGAGAGTCTGCGAATGGCATCGATGTTCAAACCGAAGTGCTGCACGATGGTGGTGACGGCAGCGAGCTGAGCGCCGGTTTCGCCTGCCGCCAACAGGGTGACGATGTAGCGCGGCTTGCCTTGAGCGGCCACCCACTCTTCATAATCGCCGGGAGAAATCGGTGTGCAACGCACCGCCATGCCGAGCGAGCGGGCTTGCTCCTCCAGAGCCGCCAGTACCGATGCCATGGAGGCACCCTGCGCCAGGCCCGAGATCTGGACGAGCATGCCCAGGTTCAGCTCGTCGTGAATGACCGCCTGGCCCACGTCGAGTACCCGCACTTGATATTCGGCTAACGTGGATGTCAACATCGCCGTTAAGCCGGGTTGGTCTTCCCCAGACACATTGATCAGCACGATTTCACTGGGCACCGGCAGTCGCCTTTCGTGGAACTTTGGAGCTCGAAGGCTTTTGAAGCTAACGTCTAGACTGAAGCTCGTCAAACCGACCGCACCACCCATAGTCGTCGCCGCACTGGCCAGCTTGCTGACCATGGTCTGCACTACCTGGGTGTGGCACGCCACGGAGCAATCCCACACGCGAACCGAGCGATTCGGCGCGAGCCTTGCCGGCAGCTTTGCGGCGCTTGCCGCGGAACCACTACTCAAACAGGACCGCATGCACCTGGCCGTGATCGGCAACCGCATGACCACCATCGACGAGGTAGCCGGGGTGTCGGTATTCAGCGTGGACAACCAGCTGCTGGCTTCGGGCGGTGAGTCCACCACCGGACCCACCTACTCGGCACCGGTCACGTTCGACGAGAGCATCATGGGTTACGTGCGCGTGACCCTGGACCCGGCCAAGCTATCCGAAGGCATAAGCTGGACGCGCATCGGCCTGTCGCTGATCACGCTGCTGGGCGTTCCGTGGTTGTGCGTGGCGGTGCTCCGATTGCGTCTTGCCCCTCAAACCGCCACGGACAACGTGACGGCAGTGGAGCTGCCCGCACCCGAAGAGGACGACGTGCAGCACTATTTGCTGGCGTTCAACCTGTACAACCAGATCGGCCTGGCGCCGGAGGTGCGTATGGCCGAACTGGCGCACGCTACCGCCGTGGCGAAACGGGTGGGCGAGGTGTACTCCGCCACCGTGGGACCGCTTCCGGGGACCGGGCTGCTGATGCATTTTCCCGGCACCGACCAGGAAGACCGTGGGCTGCAGGTGCTGTGTGCCGCGTTCGCGGTGGCCCACCTGCTGGACGATCAGGCCGGCGTCTACCGCCTGGGCCTCCATACCATCGATCTACCTCCCGCCGCAGAGCTGCCCGAGGCCGCGCCGGAAATCTCCGACGCGGCACTGCTGTCTGCACTGGCGAAGCACATGACCCTGGCGGTGAGCGACCACTTCCCGCTGCGTCTGCTGCAGCAGAACAGGGTGGAGTACTATCCGCTGGATAGCCCGTTACTCGAAGAGATCGCTACCGCAGACGGAGGTGGATACCTGGTTACCGCGCTGTCACCGGCACAGACCGCGCTAGTGAAGCAACAGGTGGTGCGTTTCTCGCAGGATCACGGCGATTCCACGGCCAGCGAATCCACCTTCTGAAAGCCGCGAGGCAGCTTGCGTCCGCGCCTGGCCCGCTCGCCCACGTAGTTCTCGAGTTCTTTTGACTTCATGCGCAGGTGACGCGCACCCGCCTGCACGATGAGCGCGTCGTCCACGCCCATCACGGCGACGGCCACCACAACTTCCTCGCGCGCCTTGAACGCGGCGGTAGGCACGTTGAGCAACTTGTTGCCTTTCCCGCGCCCAAGGTGGGGAACTTCAGCCAGATCGAAAACCAGCATGCGTCCCTGACTGGTGGCTACCACTACCTGCTGCGGTCGCTCGGGCTCAACGGCTACAGGCGGCAACGCACTGCCTTCCTTGGGCACGCTCAAGCAGGCCTTACCTGCCTTGTTCTTGGTGACCATGTCTTCCAGCGTGCCCACGAAACCATAGCCCGCCTCGCTGGCCATCAGCACCTTGGTCTGGGGCGAACCCATGGTCACCCCGACAAAGCGCGCGCCGGCAGGAGGCTTCAAGCGGCCGGTCAGCGGCTCACCCTGACCGCGCGCCGAAGGCAGTGTATGCGGCGCCACGGCGTACGTGCGCCCGGTGGAATCCAGAAAAATGGTGACATCGCTGGTGCGCCCACGAGCGGAATGGCCGTACTTGTCGCCGCTACGGAAGGACAGTTCCCGGGGATCCGTCTCGTGGCCCTTGGCCGCGCGCACCCAACCCTTCTCCGACATCACTACGGTCACGGGTTCGTTGGTGACCAGGTCTTCCTCGCTGTAGGCCGACGCCTCCTCGGCCTGCACCAGCGGCGAGCGGCGATCGTCTCCATACTCCTCGGCAACGGCGAGCAACTCTTTTTTGAGCAGCGTCTTCATGCGCGCCTTGGACTTCAACGTCTGCTCGATGTCAGCGCCTTCGGCGCGCAGCTCCTTGTGCTCGCCTTTTAGTTTCTCTTCTTCAAGACGGGCAAGCTGGCGCAGCCGCAGATCCAGGATGGCGGTGGCCTGGATGTCGCTGAGCTTCAGCTTCTTCATCAATACCTTTTTGGGCTCGTCTTCCTCCCGAATGATGCGAATCACTTCGTCGAGTTTGGCGTATGCCTTGATGAGCCCATCCAGGATATGCAGCCGCTCGTTGATTCGGTCCAGCCGGTAGGTGAGCCGCCGCCGCACTGTCTCGTTACGGTAGCTCAACCATTCCTTGAGCAACTCCACCAGGCCTTTCACCTGAGGGCGCTGATCCAGCCCGATGATGTTCATGTTCACGCGATGGTTGCGTTCCAGGTCGGTGCTGGCGAACAGGTGGCTCATCAGCCGGTCTGCATCCACGCGATTGGAGCGCGGCACCAGCACCAGGCGCGTGGGGTTCTCATGATCGGACTCGTCTCGCAGATCCGCGAGCATGGGCAACTTCTTGGCGTTCATCTGCTGAGCGATCTGCTCCAGCACCTTGGCCGGCGAGGCCTGGTGCGGCAGGGCGGTTATGACGATCTCTCCGGCCTCGTTGCGCCAAACCGCACGGGATTTGATGCTGCCTCGACCGCTCTCATAGGCTTCGCGAATCTCCGCCTCGGGCGTGATGATCTGCGCATCGGTAGGAAAATCCGGGCCCTTGATGTGGGTCATGAGATCGTGCAGGGAGGCGCGCGGTTTGTCTAACAGATGGATACACGCCGACACTACCTCATTGAGGTTGTGCGGAGGTATGTCGGTGGCCATACCCACCGCAATGCCGGTAGACCCGTTAAGCAGCACGAACGGAACCCGCGCCGGAAGCAGCTGGGGTTCAGAGAGCGAACCATCGAAGTTGTCGGTGAAATCCACGGTGCCCTGGCGCGACTCTGCCAGCAGCAGCTCAGCAAAGCGGGACAGCCGCGCCTCGGTGTAACGCATGGCGGCGAAAGATTTGGGGTCGTCCGGCGCGCCCCAGTTACCCTGACCCTCGATCAGCGGATAGCGAAACGAGAAGGGCTGCGCCATGAGCACCATGGCCTCGTAGCAGGCGCTGTCGCCGTGGGGGTGGAACTTGCCCAGCACGTCGCCCACAGTACGGGCCGACTTGGCGAACTTGGCCTGGTTGGACAACCCCAGCTCGCTCATGGCATAGATGATGCGACGCTGCACCGGCTTCAGTCCGTCTGCGATGTGGGGCAGTGCCCGATCGTTGATGACGTACATGGAGTAGTCGAGGTATGCGCGCTCGGTATAGGCACGCAGGGGCATGGTTTCGATGTCGGTTGCTTCGCTCATCGGTGTCTCAATACTCGGTTCATCAAAAGCGCATTCACGCGCGGTTTAGGCCAGGGAAGCTTGGTCGCCTTTCTTTTCGAGCCAGCTGCGCCGGTCGGGGGCGCGTTTCTTGGCGAGCAGCATGTCCATCATTTCTTCGGTCTTCTTGACGGAATCCAGGCTCAGCTGCACCAGGCGCCGAGTGGCCGGGTCCATGGTGGTTTCGCGCAGCTGCATGGGGTTCATTTCGCCCAAGCCCTTGAAGCGCTGCACCTGCACGGTGCCACGTTTCTTCTCTGCCACGATGCGGTCGAGCACGCCTTCCTTTTCTTGCTCGTCGAGGGAGTAGAAGACTTCCTTGCCCACATCGATGCGGTACAGGGGCGGCATGGCCACGTATACGTGGCCAGCTTCCACCAGCGGGCGGAAATGCCTGAGAAACAGCGCGCACAAGAGCGTGGCGATATGCAGACCGTCGGAATCGGCATCCGCCAGGATACACACGCGGTGGTAGCGCAACCCGGAAAGGTCTTTGGAGCCCGGATCCACCCCCAGTGCCAGGGCGATGTCGTGGACCTCCTGGGAGGCCAGTACCTGGCCAGCATCCACCTCCCAGGTATTGAGGATCTTGCCGCGCAGCGGCATCACCGCCTGAAACACTCGGTCGCGAGCCTGCTTGGCGGACCCGCCGGCAGAGTCGCCTTCCACCAGGAACAGCTCGGAGGAATCGGGATCTTCTCCAGAGCAGTCGGCCAGCTTACCCGGCAGCGCGGGCCCCGCCGTGATCTTCTTGCGTGTAACCTTCTTGGCCGCCTGCACACGCTTCTGGGCGTTGTTGATGGCAAGCTCTGCCAAGCGCTCACCTTCCTGGGGATGCTCATTGAGCCATAGACTGAACGCGTCCTTGGCCACACCACCGATGAACACCGCAGACTGACGGGACGACAAACGCTCTTTGGTCTGCCCGGAAAACTGGGGGTCGGCGAGCTTAGCGGAGAGCACGTAGCTGCATTGGTCCCACAGGTCGTCGGCAGTGAGCTTCACCCCACGGGGCAGCAGGTCGCGAAACTCGCAGAACTCCTTAAGGGCATCCACAAGCCCGGAGCGCAGCCCGTTCACATGGGTGCCGCCCTGGGCCGTGGG
>CENY01002540.1_pt1 | contig 10391 bp, 7 predicted proteins | sample 356181 | NCBI WGS metagenome assembly CENY01 (sample SAMEA2619840, study PRJEB7988) | marine metagenome | isolation source: saline water (ENVO:00002010), including
ATTTACTGATGCAAGACTTCAAGAGATAAAAGCGGAAGCTAAAGCAGCTAACAAATCATTTAGAGAATACTTTGAACCAGCCTACCAACGTTACAAAGAAATGATGGGTAGGAATTGGCAAGAAATGAGTGCTGATGAGTTCTGGGGTCCACTAGAAGTATTAAGTAAGGATAAGCTAAGTGGTTATGAGATATGGGCTGCAGGTGAAAACCTATTAGCTGCTGATTTAGTAAACAGTGCTTTATTTAAAAACCTAAGAGATCATGCATTAGCTGCTAGAGAGATCAACAACTTTGGAGATGTCTTTGCAGTTGATGGTCCTATGAAAAAGATAGGAGATAAGTTAGTTATTGGATTAGGAAACGTCAAGAAGAGCCGATACCTATGGGGTGTTATGGGTCGGAAGATGAGAAAAGGTATGACTGTTTCTGATGCGGATGTAGCTAAGAGATTAGCTGATATCCATGGTGAAACTAAGGCTAGTGTTGAGCTAATGAATAAGTTCATGAAAGAAAGTGAATCTAAAGAATTAGCTAATGGAATACTAGAGATCTTCTCTCAAGCTGATGAGATCCAAACATGGATGGACTTAGACTCTTACATGCGTAAGTTATTACGTGGTGGAGAGATTAAAGGAAAGACTAGAACTGGACAGATCATTAGAGATATGCAAGGTATCTTGATTCATTCAAGATTATCTAGTCCAAAAACACCACAACGTGCTCTATGGGGTACTGGATTTAACAGTTATCTAACACAGTTTGAAACCTTATTAGGTGCTGGTATAAGAGCTGGTAGAACAGGTGATACCAGAGCTGCAAGAATCCAACTTGCAAAGTTCAAACGTATGTATGAGGTATTACCAGAGGCTTGGGATACCATGATGAGTAAGATGAATTCTTACTTCTCTAGTGATGTAACAACAATAAAAAATAGATATAGCACTAGGAATCATAAAGACTTTGATTGGAAAGTCTATGATGCATGGACTGAACAGAGAGGTAATTTCTCTGACAAACTAGCTTCGGGATTTGCTCACATATTAGATAAGATCCAAAAGAGTAATATTGCAGGTTGGAGTAGTAGAACTTTAGCTGCAGCTGACGATGCACATGCTGTTATTCAATCAAGAGCAAGAGCAAGAGAGTTAGCCTTTATTGATGCACTAGAGAAAGAAGCTAGAAATGAGATCTCTGAGGTCACACCAGAGGTTTTAAAGAGAGCTGAGGATCATTACTACAGCAAATTACTTGATGAAAATGGTGATATAGATACCACAAAAGATGCTTTCCTTGACTATCAATTCAAAGAATCAACTTTAATGAATGGTCTTGGTGACAGATTAGCAACCTTACAATCTGCATTTAATAGATTTCCTCAATTAGTACCATTCTTTAACTTCATCAGACCAAGTATTAATGATTTCATTCTAGATACAAAAAGAATGCCAGGAATATCACTACTCCATAAGGAGATGAGAAGTGTATTTATGGCTAAACCAGATAACATTAAAGATCTAGCTAAATACGGTATTACGAATGTTGATGAATTACGCAATGCTCAACAGATGTGGCAAGGTAGACTTATCACAGGAACTGTATTTACTAAACTATTTATTGATAAGTACCTAGCAGGTGAACTATCTGGTGATGGTCCTGCTGATACAACTATCAGAAAGTCATGGGAAGATGCAGGATGGCAACGTAATAAGATGTGGTTTGGAGATTTAGGAGTCAATGTAGATCTACTTGAGCCGTTTAATACATTAGGTAAGGCTGTTGCTGATATAGGCGATAACATGTATCTAATGGGTCCAGAGTGGGCTGATCAAAGATTCCAGACAATTCCATTAATCGTAGCTGGTTCAATCACTAACAAGTCAATGATGACTGGTCTTAACCAGATGGTTGATGTCTTTAAGATGAGACCAGGACAACTTGAGAAGATCGTAGGTGGTATTGCAAATGATTTTGTACCTTTAGCTGGTGCTAGAAATGCATTAGGCAGAACCATCAACCCTTATATGAGGGAACTGAATAGTGATATCAGAGATACAATTAGAAATAGAAACTTATCTTCTGAATACCTAGCTAAAGATCCACTACCTAAGAAATACAATATTCTTAATGGTAATCCAGCAGGCAGTAGATTTCCACTACTAAGGATGATTGATGCTGTTACTCCATTTGCAGTGACAACTGGAAACACTAAAGCAGTATGGCTACTTAAACAAAGTAACTTTGATGAAAGAACATCTACCTTATCTGCACCAAGTGTTAACGGTATAAGGCTAAGTCTTAGAGAAGAGAATGACATTAGGTCTAAATTCCAAAAAGCTATTGGTGACTCAAGAGTAAATGGTAAGAGTTTAGAAGATAGATTAATCAAACTATCTAAGAACAAACAAATCCTTAACTCTATTAATGAGATGCAAAAGGATATGAAGAATGGTGAATTTGATAAAGATCCTGGTAAATCTTACTACCATAACAAGCAAATCAAACAACTCTTTGAAGAGCATAGACAACTAGGTTGGTCATCGATACTTAACGATCCAGAAGTAAAAGCTTTATATGACGAGACTATCTTAATTAAACAAAAAGAAGCTGACAGTTTAAAACGTACATCTGAATTTGTTGAACAACTATTAGACCCTAGGAGGAATCATTAATGCCATCTCAAATTAATAAAACCTGGCTTGGCCGAGCAGGTCGAGTTAAGGTTCTCTTTTATGGAGATGGTCATACAACTAGATATTATTTTCCATTTCCTTATAAAGAGAAGAAACACGTAATTGTTGAATTATTTGATAACAATAAAAATAAATGGATAAAACAATACGAAGGTGGTACTTATACATTCATCAATGAGAATACGATTGAATTTGAAATTGCACCTAAGAAGATATCAGATACACAACCTAAGATTAGAATTAGAAGATGTACTTTAGCTTGTGGTACAGAATTAACTAATAAATTTGACCCTATACCAGATCCAGATACTGACGATGGTACTAGAGGAGAGACTGATGGAACCCCAGGCATACTTGTTGATGATAGAGATGATCCACTTAGACCTTTTAAAACTGGAGATACTATTACTTATACATCTCCATGTATTCAAGGTGCTAATGTTAATTGGTATAAGACCCCAAGAACAGGAGGTTCAGCAACTTTAGTAAGATCTACTGAACTACGTGGAGAAGATAGAACAACATCTCTAAAAATTGACGATACTTTAAAAGATAATAAATTAAGCATAAGAGTTAAATGTATCGGTTGTGGACCTCCAGATGGTCTTTGTTCTGAATTCAACGGTAGTACTCCAGAATTTGAAGATACTTCAATATTAGAATCAAGTAATTGTGGTGAGAAAGCTGAAATAGGTACAACGTCAACTGCTAAATTACATAATATAGGTAGTGGTCATGGTGTTTTATCTTTAACAGCTACTAGTCCTCCCGCAGGTCAGACATTTGTTCATACCTTTCCTAATGGAAATACCGCCACTCATACTGTTAATGCAAACACACCAACTGCATTTATAATTAACAAACCTACGGATTCAGCTTATATAACTATTGAAACAGGTTCATCAAGTTCTGCTTGGCAGTACTCATTAAGATGTACACAACCTGTAGATACAACTCAATATGAGTATGCTAGATGGGTAGGTTCAGGTATCGTAAAATTTGCTGAAAAAGAACATCTAAATGCCTTTGGTAATGTCTGGCATACCACACCTGCAAATGATGTTCCACAGGGACCATGGACTACAGATTGGTATAAATATAACGATTTTTCAGCAAACAAAACTGATGGATTTCTACAAATAAATGATCCATCAGTTTGCACAAGCAACGGTTGGTTTCTAGCTGTACATCATATGGGACCATATTTTTATGATCTTGGTATAGGTAATAACCATTTACAAGAAGCTTCTCCATGGCAGAGTGGTAGTTCTTTAACTGGAGTACCTAGCACTGCTCAAAGTTACGGTATAGGTCCAGCAGTTCCACATATAGGTGGTTTAAGTGTAAATGGTGTTGGTTTATGTCAACAGCCTGGTTTTAAATTTAATTCAAAACAAATAGCAGATAGTGCTTCTATATCTGGTAAATGGGAATTTAGTAACTCTCCAGGTGAGGATAAAACGGTAGAGGCATCATGGGATGGAACTTCAAAATCAATAGACATTCAATCATAGGTATTTAACTCTTATAACAACATGACAAATTCATTTAATCCAGGCAATGCTATAAGAGCAGATGCACTGAATGAAAACTTTACTGAAATACAACTACAACTCCAAGAACTAGAAGGAGCAATAACTAACCCTTCTGGAACAATGAAGGGACCACAAGGTGATAGAGGTATACAAGGTCCAGCTGGTCCAACAGGAGCTGCAGGTGCTCAAGGTGCTCAAGGACCACAAGGTACACAAGGAACACAAGGTACACAAGGTGTAAAAGGTGAGAGAGGACCACAAGGTGAACAAGGTCCACAAGGACAAGCGGGTCCAGCAGGACCACAAGGTGTAGCAGGTCCAAAAGGTGATCAAGGTACAGGTCTGAGACTTCTTGGAACTTATGCCTACACAGGAGCACCAAATAGTACTACTGCACCAAACCCAACACAAGGGGATCTATGGAAAGCTAGTGATAATAATTGTTGGGCTTATAGTGGTACTGCATGGATGAATGTAGGAGCACTTGCTGGTGCAACAGGTGCAACAGGTGCTACAGGTGCAGCAGGTGCTCAAGGTACAACTGGTGCTACAGGTGCAGCAGGTGCAGCTGGACCAGCAGGTGCTACAGGTCCGACAGGTCCACAAGGTCCAGCAGGACCAGCGGGTGCAAAAGGTGATACTGGACCAGCAGGTTCAACAGGACCACAAGGTTTACAAGGTCCAACAGGTCTACAGGGTCCATCAGGTGTAGCCACTACAATGGGTACATTGACAGACGTAGTTTTAGCTAGTCCTAGTGCATTAGATAAATTAGAATATAATGGTGTTAACTGGGTTAATGTTCCGAAAGCAGATAGTGAGATTATTTATAATACAGTAGCTAATAAAAATGCTATACCTAATTTTGTAGTTAGTAGTATATCACTTACAGCTGGTGGTTCAGGTTATTCTAGTGCTCCTACTGTAACTATCACTAATTCTTCTGGGTCTTCAGGTTCAGGTGCGACAGCTACAGCTACTATAAATGCAGGTGCTGTTACTGGTGTTACTATTACAGCTGCTGGTTCAGGATATTCAGCTGGTGCAACAGTTGCATTTAGTGGAGGTGGTGGTACAGGTGCTACAGCAGTAGCTGTTACTAACCCTACAAATGGTACTGGAGTAGAGGTTACTGATTCTACTGGTATTGAATCCTTTACACCTATGTCAGGAATGCCTTCTGGCTTTGTAGGTGATTCAGGTTTAACTGTAAGACTTCAATACACAACGACTGGTAGTTCTAGTTGGAAATGGAAAAGATACTTTGCTAATACATCAGAAACCAGATATGCATCTATAGCTGGTGAGACATTTACAGGTTCAGTAAATCTTGATGAACACGTAACTGTTAAGAACGGTAAGGAAGTAAGAGTAAGTGAAGAGACTGCAAATGGTAGTAATTATATAGCTTTAAAAGCACCATCTTCATTATCTTCTAATGTTACTTATCAACTACCTACTGATGGTAATGCTAATGAGATATTAAAAACAGATGGTAATGGTGTCTTATCGTTTGCTACAGCATCTAGCTTAACTCAATCTGGAATTACAGAATTACTTGAAGATACCACACCTGAACTTGGTGGTAATTTAAGTGTTAATAATAAATCAATTATATCTCCTTCAGGTAATGCAAATATAAACATCACTCCACATGGTTCAGGTCATGTTGTATTAAGTGGTATGGAGTTTCCAAGTAGTGATGGATCTGCAAATCAGATTTTAAAAACTGATGGATCAAATAATTTATCATGGACAACTCCTTATGCACATCCAAACCATACAGGTGAAGTAACATCAACTGCTGATGGAGCTACAGTAATTATAGACAATGTTGTAGACGAAGCTAATCTTAAAGTAAGTAATGCACCTACAAATGGTCAGTTCTTGTCTGCTCAATCTGGTAATACAGGTGGGCTAACATGGGCTACACCTACTGATACAAATACAACGTATACAGCTGGTACAGGTTTAACACTAACTGGTACTCAATTCTCTGTTAATGCAGTTGCACTTACAACAGTACAGGAGGCTGCAAACGAGTCTGCTCAATTAGCTTTAACTGCACAAGAAGGTGATGTAGTCGTTAGAACTGACGAGAACAAATCGTATGTTCATAACGGAGGTACAGCTAATTCTATGGCTGACTATACGTTACTTAGAACACCTACTGATGCTGTCTTAAGTGTTAACGGTAATACAGGAGCTATAACAGCTGCACAAATAGCTACAGCAGTAGAGGCAGCTAGTGATTCTAATACATTTACTGATGCTGATCATACTAAGTTAAATGGTATTGAGACTAGTGCTACGGCTGATCAAACTGGTGCAGAAATAAAAACAGCTTATGAAGCAGAGTCAGATACAAATGCATATACAGATGCAGAGAAAACAAAACTTTCAGGTATAGCTACTAGTGCTAACAACTATTCTCACCCAAACCACAGTGGAGAAGTAACTTCTACTGCTGATGGAGCAACAGTTATAACTGATGATACAGTTGATGAAGCTAATTTAAAAATTAGTAATGCTGGTAGTGATGGACAATTCCTACAAAAACAATCAGGTAATACTGGTGGTTTAACGTGGGCTAGTGTTAGTTCTACCCCAGAAGGAACCGCGATTCTCTCAACTGGAGAATCAGGTGGTACTAAGTTCCTCCGAGAAGATGGCGACGGTTCTTGCTCTTGGCAGACTGTGACTGCTGCAACTCCAACAACTATTACAGTTGCTTCTGAGACATCAGATACTTCTTGTAATGTTGCGTTCTTTACTGATGCTACTGGTGATTTAGCTCCTAAAACACAACCGAATTTAACTTTTGATTCTAGTACAGGAAAACTGACAGCAACAAAACTACATGATGATCTTGGTGATGTAAGGTCTATTTCTATTATCACCATGTCAGGTGGTAATTGGACACCAAACGGTAATCATGCTGGTAGGGCTGTACATATAGCAGACTCAGGAGTAACTATTTCTAACGCGACACCAGCCTTTGCTTCTGGAGATATGCTGACAATCATTAACGATAGTGGTTCAGACCAAACAATTACACAAGGTTCTGGGGTAACTATGTACAACTCTGCTGATGGAGCAACAGGAAACCGTACGCTTGCGGGAAGAGGAATGGCTACTATTATGTGGACATCAGCGACACAATGTTATATCTCAGGTGGAGGACTCAGTTAATGTCTCTTCAACAAATGCTATTAGGAGCAGGCGCTGGTGGAACAGTAACAGGACAAGTTACTTTTGAAGCAGGTGAAGGAGCTACAAACACAGTCAATACCTATAACACTACATGGACAGTTCCTGCTGGAGTTACTTCAATAAGTGTACTTTGTATAGGTAGAGGTGGTAAAGGAGAAGTTGGTTACTACGGAGGAGCAGGTGGTAGCCTAACTTGGTTAAACGATATAGAAGTAAATCCAGGTGATACATATAACATCTACGTTTGTGGAGGTTATGATACAGAAGATAATTTCCCTAATACTCCTTACCAAAACGATGAACTATGGGAAGTAGGTAGTCGTTTTAAAGGAACAAATAGTAATACTAGTCGAAGTCTTGATATGGTTGCTTACGCTGCTGATCGCCATCTACAAGGTCTTGTTGGTGGTGCTAGTGGTCAAGTTTCCTATAATCCTAATATTTCAGGTAGTGTCCCTTATAATACTTACCATGGTGGGACTGGTGGTTTATATGCTTCTCACACTAGTTGGGGTACTACAACTAATTATTATGGTGCAGGAGGCGGTTGCGCTGGTTATGAGGGTGATGGTGGTAATGGTGGTTATGGATATGTAGCTGGGTCTGCTAACGGTGATAACCCAGAAACAAGTAGTGGCGGTGGTGCAGGTGGGTATAGTGCATGGGTTAATTCTTCTGGTAATACATCAGGTCAAGCTACTGCTCTGATGGCTGGTGCTGGAGGTGGTACAGGTAAATTTGGTAAAGGAAGCGATGGTGCAAAACCTGCAGCTAATTCAGAAGGAGATGCTGGTCAAGGTGGCTCAGGTGGTTACCCAACAAATAACAGTACTTCTACAGGAGTTCCTAGCGGCGGCTATGGTGGTGGTAGTGCTGATTATACTACTGGTCATGGAAGCTCAAACCAAGGTGGTAGAGGCTGTGTAAGAATTATATGGCCAGGTGATTCACGTCAATATCCAAACACACTTACAACTGATCAATAGTTAAAATTATGGCAACACCTAATATTGTATACACTGATAAAAATGGTAATACAAGTAAATTAGAATTAGATTCTAAAACAATTAAAAAATCTGATATAGAAAAATTCTATAACGATCACATAAAACAATATGATATCAATGAATGAAACGACTAGCCATTGTTGGTGCAGGTAATGCAGGCTGTGTAACAGCTTTGCATTATCATTTATATAGACCAGATATAGAAATTGACTTATATCATGACTCCGATCATCACCCAATCGAAAGAGTTGGTCAAGGTACTATAACTGTTATAGCAGGATTAATATCTGACGGCTTAGGCTGTACGTGGTACGACAATAATATTGGTGCAACACTAAAGACAGGTATTTTATATAAAAATTGGGGAACAAAGAAAGATGAATTTTTTCATGATTTCTACTCAATGCACAATGTATCTATTCACTATACCCCTAAGAAATTATCTGAACTTGTCTTATCATCTGGAAAATTTAATGTTATAGAACAAGAAATAAAAGATCCAGAAAAAGAAATAGATGCTGATTTCATTATTGATTGTCGTGGTAGAAAAGCTATTGACAACCAAAATATAAAGAAACTCATCAACCCTATTAATTCAGTATTACTTGCAAGCCTACCCAAAAGAGACTTGATATGGACTGAAGCTCAAGCAACCCCTAATGGATGGACTTTTGTTGTTCCTACTGAGGATAAATTAAGTCTTGGTTATTTATATAATCATGAATTAACATCATTAGAAGAAGCAACTAAAGACTTTCAAGAACGATTTGGAGTGGAAGAAATAGAGCACAAGATGAAGTTTGATAACTACTGTTCTTATAACCCATTTGTTGGAGAACGTACCTTATTAAATGGTAATCAATGTGCATTTGTTGAACCACTTGAGGCTACAGCTACAGGTCTATATCAATATATTGCAAGAGTTGGTTTTGAAAGATTTTTAAATAACTTACCAATTACTGAATGTGTGAAACGACTGCACCGAGAAGTAGATACAATCCAAAATTTCATATTATGGCACTATAAAACTGGATCTAAATTTAATAGTAGGTTTTGGTCTCACGTGGAAACATTACCATTTACACCTATTAAAGCTCCAAAAAAAGGAGAACTGTACGGACAATGGCATCATAAAAGTTTTGAAATATGGGAAAATAATACTTAATAAATATGGGAGATGAACCACTCCTCCCTTCTATAACTCTACCTGATGCACTGACCATCCCAGGTGCTGTAGATATTCCTATACCTACCCTAGAACAACCTACAGCTGACCTTCCTAGCTATGACCCATTAGTTATAGCTCCTAGTGTATTAGCACCTCCTGTAGGTGTTATCACACCAGAGTTTGAAGAGTTAATGGAAGAGGAGCTTGAAAGAAAACAGGAAGGTAAACCACCTAAACCTAAACAAGAAGCTGCTGAAGTTAAACGTATAGATATACCATTCACTGACCTGACGTTTCCAGTTCCCAAAGAAGAAATACTCGTGACTGCAGGAACTACAGCGTCAGTGAGCGTTATAGCCACCCTTACTGTAACTTCGTTATTTAAGCAAACTGTTAAAGTAATGAAACCTATCATTATGCAGATTGCTAAACGAATACAAAAGAAATTGAATGGAAACACCACAGGAGAAACCGAAGAACCTTCTTCATAAATTAAAAGAAGGCATTGACGATAAAGAAGAACAAATTCAAATCTTAGGAACTTTTGTACGTCTAGGTGTTGTAGTTTGGTCTGGTTTTATAATTACTTTGAATTATGTTGAGGTACCTATGGTTAAGAAATCAGGTAACTCAGATATCACGTTCGTTGCGTCGGTCTTTACGGGAGCCCTCGCAACTTTTGGCTTGACCACTGGTAACAAGACTGGTAATGGCAAGCAACCTCCCGTTAATTGTCCAATGATTAAAAAGAAAGAAGACGCATGAAGAAGTATTTA
>CENY01021539.1_pt1 | contig 10387 bp, 9 predicted proteins | sample 356181 | NCBI WGS metagenome assembly CENY01 (sample SAMEA2619840, study PRJEB7988) | marine metagenome | isolation source: saline water (ENVO:00002010), including
TCGTGAAACTTCCTTAAGTTTTAAATTCTCAAGATCCCCGTCATTTTCCAAAATAAAGGACGTTTCATGTTGTAAGCATGAAACGGATAAATCTAGGAATTGATAAACAGACCCCATCCAGCGTGCATCACGCTGAGCCAGATAATCATTTACCGTTACAACGTGAACACCTGAATCCGTCAACGCATTGAGATAAGTCGGCAATGTAGCAACTAAGGTTTTGCCTTCACCTGTTTTCATTTCTGCAGTTTTACCTTGGTGAAGTACAATCCCTCCAATAAGTTGTTCATCATAATGCCTTAGCCCAAGGACACGGACTGAAGCCTCACGAACGACGGCAAAAGCCTGAGGTAATAAATCATCTACGCTTACACCTGATTTCAGCTGCTCCTTGAATTCACTTGTCTTAGATCTGAGTTCCTCATCACTTAAAAGCTCAAGCGAAGGTTCTAAGCCGTTAATCTGCTCAATTATTTTCTGGTATCGTGCTATTTGCTTCTCGTTTGAGTCGCCAAATATTTTTAATATTTTCTGTATCATGCTGTGCCTTTAACCATATTCTAGCAGGAGATAAAAATAATCTTGAGTAGGCACGGTTGCCAAAAACCATTGACGTGAAGCTAAGTCAGAGTTAGGTTTGTCATGTGCAATCGCCATTCAATTTTCCAGAGCTCATTTCCTTCGCAAAAAATCCTCGAAGTAAACCAACTTATTTAGGCTACACAAATGGATTTGCATATGGTTTTTCACTAAATGCACTTCAGCTACTAGTAGCACTTTATGCAATAGATCTAGGCTTTGATATGTCTAAGATGGGGATTGTTATCGCTGCGCCTGCTTTTTTCATGGTCGGACTTCGTCTTCCTGGGGGAGCAATTTCTGATCGCTTTGGAGAAAAAGTAATCCTGCGATTTAGCTTCATCACTTTGGTGTTTTGCGGAGTGATTGCAGCATATTCGGCTACGCTATGGCCATTAATAATCGCTCAATTGTTTAACGGTGCCTCGCGATCAGTTTATTGGTCTGCAGGGCAATCATACATTAGCAGAAGCAGCCCTGGTGACGCTGGAAAAGTAATGGGTCGCCAGTTAAGTTTCGAATCAGCCGGAGGAATTATTGGAGCGATTATTGCAGGCTATTGTGCGGAATTTTTCGATTTCAAAACTGCATTTATCCTAGCTTCAGTCGCAGCAGTTATAGGATTTTTGGTCACATCGTCTTTGCCTCAACTGCCACGTAAAGATCAGGTAAGAAAAATCCTTGAAAGTTTCGCTCCGGCACGTGAAATGCTCTTCAAAAGATCTTTATTACACGCCCACATGGTTGCATTTATGGCCGCGGCATATGGTGGATTAATGGGAGGATTATTCATAGCCTTTTTCAGAGAAGTAGGCTATAGCGAAGGTGAAACATCCATTATTCGCTCTCTAAACAGTATCGGACTAACCATACTCGCATATGTTTTTGGCACGTTACTTGTCAGACTAGGTAGCCGCAATACGGCATTAATCGGAATTACCGTCACTGGAGCCTTATCAATTGGTATTGCAGCATCTGGTGATCTTCCTATTATCCCAATCGCACTAATGACTGTTTCAGGCATGACATTTGGTAGCCTTAGAGCATTGTATCCAGCTTTAGCTGCTCAAAATAGCACAGATTCCCAACGAGCCATGGCTCTCTCAGTTGTAAGTCTCTACTGGGCCATTGCAATGTTGCTTTCACCTTTAGTTTTCGGTTTCATTGCAAACTCAACGTCGATAACTTTCTCACTATTTACGTTTGGAGCATTTTCGATCGTCGCAGGATTATTATCTCCCCTTCTTTATTATTACGGGAGAAAAGGAATGGAAGATTAAACAAATCAATAATTTCCGTTAGCTGCTAATTCAACAAAGAAATCTAATGACTGTGGATTAACTAAAGCATCTTTGCTGACAGCCTTTTCTACGTTAGTCCCGCTTAATATTTTCTTAACAGGAACTTCCAATTTCTTACCATTGAGTGTTCGAGGAACTTCGTTTATTGAATAAGCTTCATCAGGAACATGCCGCGGTGATAAATTCGAACGAATAGCGATCCCAATTTTTGATTTCAAATCGTCAGTCAATTGAACGTCATTCTGTAGAACCACAAAGAGCAATAATTTCCCTTCAACGCCTAACCGACTTGTGTCTATAACCAAGCTATCAGCAATTTCGGGAAATTCCTCAATCACGCGATAAAATTCGCTCGTTCCCATTCGTACGCCGCTTCTATTTAAAGTTGAGTCTGATCTTCCATAGACTATCGAAGTGCCATTTTTGTTAATTTTAATCCAATCACCATGCCTCCATACATCAACGTATACGTCAAAATAGCTTTCGTGAAATCGTTGACCATCAGGGTCATTTAAAAAATATAGTGGCATTGAAGGCATCGGTTCAGTCACTACTAGTTCGCCAACTTCGCCTATAACTGAATACCCAAGTTCATTAAAACTTTCGACTTTACAACCTAAGCATCTGCATTGTAATTCACCTGCAACTACAGGTAGCGTCGGTCCTCCGCCTAAAAATGCGGTGAGCACATCAGTACCTCCGCTTACAGAAGCAAGTAAAAGTTGGTCCTTTACTTTACGGTACACCCACTCAAACCCTTCTGGAGATAAAGGAGCCCCCGTCGAGCCGATAGTCTTTAATTTCTCTAAATCAAACTCATGGCCTGGTTCCAACCCTGCTTTTAAGCACGATTGAATATAGGGAGCGCTTACTCCAAAACAAGTAATTTGAGTATCCTGTGCCACCTTCCATAATGACCTCAAATCGGGATATCCAGGATTACCGTCATAAAGAACTATAGATGCACCAACGAGCAAACCACTCATTAATATATTCCACATTATCCAGCCAGTCGTACTAAACCAAAAGAAACGATCATTTTCACCTAGATCCATATGAAGTGAAAGTAATTTCATATGCTCCAAAATTGCTCCACCATGACCGTGAACAATAGCTTTTGGAGCCCCTGTAGTGCCCGATGAATAAACAACACACAATGGATGATCAAAGGAAACCTGTTCAAATGCTAATTCTTGATCAGGGATTAGCATGTCATGCCACAATATAGTCGGATGTGAATTCTTTATATCATCTGCAGTTAATTGCAGATCCTTATCTAAATATGGCAATACCACTGTGATTTGTAAGCTTGGTATTTCTTCCTGAATTTGCCTAATAGCATTATCCACAGTAAACGATTTGCCTCCATATCTATATCCATCTACAGCTAATAAAACCTTAGGTTGTAATTGATGAAAGCGATCGATCACACTTCGTGTACCAAATTCTGGAGGACAACTTGACCAAAAAGCTCCAATAGAAGCTACTGCAAGCGCCGCGGCAATTGTCTCAGGGATATTAGGCATAAATGCAACAACCGAGTCCCCTCGGCCTACTCCCATACTGCGCAAACCAGCTGCAATTTCTGCAGTTTTTATAAACAAATCAAGCCGTGACCATTCAACCTTTGATCCTGATTCATCGACCCCCACTACTGCCACTTTATCGTCTCGAAAGCGCAGTGCATGCTCTGCATAATTCAGCTCAGAGCCAGTGAACCATTTGGCTTTTTCTAAGCGCTTCCCTTGTGGTCCATAATTGAGCACATTCTTATATCCATTCACGGACTTTATCTGAAAATACTCCCATAACGATCCCCAAAATTCTGGGATCTGATCAACTGACCACTGCCATAAATCGTTATAAGAATCAAATTGAAGGTTTCGGGATTCTGATAGCCAATTCTGGTACTGAAATAAATTCGTAGAATTCTTTCTAGTAACCGAGGGCTCCCATAATACTTTCCCTTCTAATTGTTTTTGTCCTTCGTCAGTATTCACTACTCTCACCTAAGAGGATTTTTCATTCGTGCTATCACGAAGCGGGGGTTTAGCAAGAATAATAAGAATTCCAGCTAATCCCCAAGCCAAAGCCGCCAATATGAAAGCTATTTCGTAATTCCCATATGTATCATGCAAGGCTCCAAAAAGAATAGGTCCTAGTGCAGCAGTACCCATAGAAAATGGTCTAAATAAGCTATTTATTGCCCCAATATGCCTTCTACCAAAGTAATTAGCAACTAACAACGCTCTTAATATTAAAAACCCGCCCATTACAATTCCTGCCATAAACATAATAATAACTAGAGCATTCATCCCACGAACATTAAGGAAAATAACTATTAAGATTGAAGTAGAGAGCGTAGATATTGCCAGTAAATAACGTACAGGAAAGCGTTCACCAAGAATCCCCCAACCAGGTCGGACGATACCGGACATAAGACCATAGATTGCTATACCGAAAGCAGCCTCTGCAGGACCAAAACCTACTTCCGTTAAAAAAGGATGCCAATTACTCTGGAACCCTGTAATTCCTAAACCAACTAGACTGAATGAGGTCAGCAGTAACCAAAATGCAGGGCGCTTAACAGCCTGCTTTCGTGTAAGAGATATTTCTTCAAGATGTTCCATATTTTGGCTTGAGGTCAGTACTTTATCTACCTTTATTCCATCAGGGAGTAATCCTTCGTCTTCAGGATTAGTACGTATCAGAAATGCAAGGAATATAGAGATACTCCCAACAACTATCCCGAACCAAAGCCATGCATCACGCCATCCAACTTCGCTAATAAGAATAGAAATAGCTGAAGGAAAAACCAGAGCGCCAAGGCCTACGCCCATAATGGAAAAACCAAGTGCACGACCGCGTTTTATGATGAACCACTTAGGTACTAATGCCTGCGAAATAAAAAACCCACTTCCGAGCTCAGCGACGCCCCCCATTACCCCAAACAGTGCAATAAATTGCCATAAAGTGTTTACTTGGCCTATAAGCGCAGTAGACAGCCCTAATAGAATCGCGCCCAAAAAAGCGAATACTCGTGGAGCGTGCTTCTTATCATAAAAGGGGCCAATAAAGGGAGTTGCAATAGCAATTAGAATTTCTCTTACAAAAAATGCTGAAAAAAACGCCGATCTCGACCATCCCAAATCTTCTGTCATAGGGACTAATAAAACACTGGGGCCCCATATGGCCACTCCTGAACCAATTCCAGAAGCAATAAATGCGACCCCAACAATGACCCAACCATAAAAAAAAGGGCACTTAGCCACCATTATTTGCTATCTCTCCGTCCACCAAGCATTATCCGGAAAAACATTTGTACAAAAATATCGGATAGGTTCCTCTAAATAGATACCTTCCGTAGCCTCTCGGTATTTTAAAAAGTGAGGCATCTGTCGATGCTCTTCTAATGCCTCTTCGTCTTTATACACTTCAAAAAGAAAAAAACGATCCGGGTCTGACTGGTCGCGGATTGCAGAAAATTGATAATTTCCTTCTTCATTTGAAGTAGTACCGATACCATCTAACTTAACTGCTTCGATGAAGTCATCTGCTCTACCAGGTTTCACTTTCAAATTAACCATCAAAACATACATATCACACCTCTTTAATTTTTAACCATACAATGCACTCAATGTAATCACTGCTGACAGTGTAACCATAACCCCTACCCACTGAATCGTTCTCAATCTCTCTCGAAAGATCATATACGCAAGAATCACAGTTGCCATGGGATGTGCTGCAACAATTGGTGCAACGACTACTACAGGCAAAAAAATTACACCCATAGCGAAAAAAATAAAGCCCGCAGAATCAATTGAACCAACTAATACAATTATCAGCCATATACTCCGGCCATGCGGCAATGTTATTGGTATTTTTGTAGTTCTGAGAATTACAAGTGCTCCAATACCGCCAAAAAATTTCAATATGAATACTGGAAGGAATATGCCCGCAGAGTCTGATAGTTGAGGTAAAGCAGCCAATACCCACCCTAGTATCACCATAGCTAAAATCGACCAGCCCAGGGCTGATCCAATAATTTCCCCTTTATTAGTAGTCTGAGATAAGAGGATAATCCCGGCTAATATCAGGACCATGCACCCCACTTGAGCTAAAGTGGTAGATTCTCCAAAGAAAATTACTGAAATAAGAACACATACACCCAGCCAACCTGAGACAGCACTAGAAACTATAGAAACTGGTCCTATCTCCAAAGCTTTATAGTAAGCAAGATAAGCAGAGGAATTAACAAGTCCACAAGCTATAGACCAGATAATTAAGCCTTGGAAATTTATTGCAAAATCTAGTACCAAAAATTGGAAGATCACGAGCGGCACTGCGAATAAAGATCCAAAAACATAGCCCCACAGGGCTACAGAATACGATCCGATTTTTCTAGCAGCCTGTGCAGCAAGGAAATCTGCTACTCCCCACGACAGCAGACCTGCAAAAGCACAAGCAATTCCTAAATAGGTATCTATTCAGATAGTCCTTAACAAAAGTTTATAAAGCTCAAAGTTAGCCTAAGATTTTTTCAAGAGAGGTTACTTTGAATTGTCTTTCAAATCCTAAAGTTTTTCCGCATCCTCCAAATGGAGCATCTCCCGTATATTCCAGATGCGCTTTATATGTGCCTTTCTCGCTTTGATCCGGTGCTTCAAATTGTATCTCCACATCAGCTTGTTCAATTGCGTGAAGCCAAGCAGGCGATTCATAAGTTTCGCCGCCCGCAAAGGTTGTGCCACGCTTTGCATAGTTGAGCCATTTCCAGCCCTCAAGCATAAGAATTTCACGTTCTACAACCTGCTCTAATCGACCAGCACCAGCCCATCCACGCATTTGATTGTACAAATTGTTGACGTCACCTTCACGATTTACCGCATTTTTTAAGCTATCGCCTGTGACCCAAGCCCAATATATCCCAACTGGATACTCCAAAACATTTGGCGCGAATCGGTGTCCACCGGTGTGACTAGTGCGCCATACGCGAACATTTTCATTCGCAAATTGTGTTCGCAGTTTTTGGTAAGCAGGAAAGCCAAACGTCCCACAGCATGCGTCTCTTGCTCCATGAGTACAAATAAAGAATTCACGATTATTTGCAGAATTTTGTTTATACGAATCAAAATTTACCAGATCTTCATTGCTTAATTGCAAAGCCCGAATCAAGCTAGCAACCTGCTCTTCAGGAACTAAATAATCATCTTTTTGAAATTCTGAAAACAATCCTTCGGGTCGCGACCATCGGATCACATGGCGGAAACCCTCTTCTGAATATTCTTCATCGGGAACCAAACCTAATAAAGTGACGTCCTGACCAGCTTCGCTAATCTCTTTAGTCACGTTGAGAACACCATTTGGCATAGAGTCAGATTCGACAAAATTAGATGGCCATGGCAAGGCTGATTCCAGGAAAATTAAATATTCTGGAAATCTGGCCTGACCAATCGCCTCATCACCACTAGTCTGCGAGAACGGGGAGCACTTTTGAGCTGAATCAAAAGTCTCCTTAGTTATTTGATCAACCATAATTACCTCGTTAACATTTTTTATAACAACATTACCATTACTTTATCACGATGCTTAGAATGTGTAGACTTTTCAAATGCACAATAAAGAAAACCCCCGGTATTTAAGGCTCTTTCCGTTACAATCAGTTGTTCTATTCCCTGGAATGGAATTGCCTTTGGTTGCCTTTGAGGCACGGTACCTCCAATTAGTCAAAGAATGTACTGAATCTAATGAACCCTTCGGTGTATTGCTCCTGAAAGAAGGATTAGAAGTGGGGGATAACGAAATCAATCCCTATGAAATTGGAACAACAGCGCACATTTTGAATACGCAGGAAACATCAGATGGAAGAATCCAATTAACCGCGATTGGTGGCTACAGATTTAAAGTAATTTCATTCCATAGGGATTTGCCTTACCTATCGGCAGATGTCGAATACATGGAAGATAGAAGTGACGAAATGATTGATCCATCTTTAGCTGAAAACGTCCGGCATGATGCAATTTCTCTGGTCAAGCAATTCATTGCTGCACAAGGAGGATATATTCGTGATGTTCCTTTACCAAATGATCCATTGATACTCTCATATCAAGTCGCCCAGCTTTTCCAAGAAAACCCGATTAAGCAGCAAAAATTACTTGAATCGCCCACTTTTGATCGGCTTTGGGACGAACTCGAACTTATAAAAGAAGCTAGAAAGTTGCTACAAAATAAATATCAGTACACTACAAAAACTGATTTCTCAAAAAATTAATGTTCCTTTAATAATTTTTGTGCAAGAAAAAGTGCAGCAATGGTTTTTCCATCAATAATTTCGCCCGATAAAATCATGTCTTTTACAATTTGAAGAGGGAATTTTTCAATATTAATCCGCTCATCATCATCTGCAGGTAACGGATCATCATATAAAGCATCTGCATAAAAAGCATAGAGCCTTTCAGTAAGCGTTCCGGGGGCAGCAAAAAAGTCTCCAAGTAAGACCAGTCTCTCAGCATTTTGTCCTGTTTCTTCACGAAGTTCACGTCGAGCCGCGTCAATTAAACTAAAATCACCCTCGACAACTCCAGCCGGTAATTCAAGTAATTTCATTCCTGCTGCTTTACGAAATTGCCGAACCATTACGACATTCTTATCTTGATCAATAGGGACAATGACTACCGAGTTAGGATGATAAATCACATCTCTTATGGATTCGGTTCCGTCATCAAGCCGAATGACCTCTTGGCGGACATGAACTCTAGATCCTACAAATTCGTTCATTATTCGAATGGTTGGCTCAGTTTGATCCAAATCTCTTCGCATCTTCCTCAGCAAGCTTTCTGGCTAAATTCATAGACTGCTCAGACCCTCTTCGGAGTCTATAGACTAATGTTTCATAAAAACTATCTGGTGAACCTTTTCTCAGAAATTGGGTCGTGTGTGGGCTACTGCTTATTTCGATGTAGCTACCATGAGACATAGGAATATCTATGAAACCATCGGCAGTCATAAAAGCATCATGCTCGCTCTTGATTTCCAATTTAATTTTACTGCTACCAGGAACTACAACTGGGGCGTCCAAATCGCCATGTGTAGCCACTGGAACAATCACAATATCACTAGATAACGGATACAAAATTGGGCCGCCGGCAGATAGAGCATAGGCGGTACTGCCTGTTGCTGTAGCGACAATAACAGCATCTGCCTGGTACGTAGTAAGTTCAGCATCATTTATCGAAACGCCGATTCGAGAAAGATTAGCAATACGTCCTCGGCCAACTACAATATCATTCAGTGCATGGACCGCATCATTCACATTGCCCAAATTAAAGGCTTCAGACCTTATCATTCGACGCTCATCAATCCAAAAGGCATCGTCTCCCGCTAAATACTGAGGGACTTGATGGATAGCATCATTTGCCTCAATTTCTGTCAAAAAACCCAAACGTCCCAGGTTAACTCCTAACAAAGAAATATTGTGTCCAGCAGTTATCCGAGCTGCACGCAGTAACGTACCATCTCCACCAATCGTTACCAGCAACCTGGCATTTTGAGGCAAATCAACTGGTCCATCATCATGAGTGGAAAGTAAAGAATGCTTGATTCCCAATTTCTCTGCAAGTTTATTCGCCAAAGGCAATGCTAATTTTGAATCCGAATTATAGAGAATTAAAACTTCATCATTATCTATATGCAAAATCTAAATACCCCATTCAATTATAGACTATTGTTACACCTCTATAGGAATGAAGAATAACATTACTCTTGTTATGATTAATATGAGGTTTAATGAAAGTAATATTAAGTGCGCCTAGAGGTTTCTGTGCTGGGGTTGTCAGAGCGATTGATATTGTAGAAATTGCTTTAGAAAAATTTGGCTCCCCTGTATATGTCCGCCATGAAATTGTTCACAATCAATATGTTGTAAACAGCTTAATTTCTAAAGGCGCAGTGTTTGTTGAAGAAATAAATGAAGTTCCTGAAGGGAACACCGTAATATTCAGTGCACATGGAGTGGCTCCGGAAATTTGGGATGCCGCAAAAAATCGCAATTTAAAAATAATTGATGCAACATGCCCGTTAGTAATAAAAGTTCATAATGAATCGCAAAAATATTCTATGGAAGGTTACTCTATAGTCGTAGTTGGGCATCAAGGGCATCCTGAAGTAATTGGAACAATGGGGCAGTCTCCGGATAAGTCAATACTTGTCGAAAATGGAGATGATGCAGTTAATCTCAATGTGACTGACCCTAATAAAGTTGTGGCCTTAACTCAAACCACATTAAGTGTCGATGACACCAAGGAAATTATTAATACTCTTCATAGTCAATTCCCAAACTTAGTAGCAAGAAATGATATCTGTTACGCGACAACTAATAGGCAGGAAGCTACCAAGTTACTAGCTGGAAAAGTCGATGTCGTTCTTGTAATTGGGGCTCAAAATAGCTCTAATTGTAATAGGCTTCGCGAAGTGGCTGAACTTTCAGGCGTTCCATCATTTTTGATTAA
>CENY01171988.1_pt1 | contig 10381 bp, 8 predicted proteins | sample 356181 | NCBI WGS metagenome assembly CENY01 (sample SAMEA2619840, study PRJEB7988) | marine metagenome | isolation source: saline water (ENVO:00002010), including
GTGTAGCCGTGGTACATGGGGTTTTCGATGTCCCCCAGTACAGCCACCAGCTTGCCGTTCTCGAGCTCCGCGTTGACTCCGCAGAACGAGTGGCAGAACCGGCATATAGCAGTATGTCGCTGCGTCACTTTGACCCCCTCCATTGCCGTTGCAGGCCGCGCCAGAATTCAATTGACGTTACCCGGCTGGAAGCATTGGCACAAGGCACCTCGTTCATCACGCCGCCTGCAGGTGCTGTCCTGCTGAGGGTGCGCTATTTCAGGTACCGCAGTGGAGCTTCACAGCTCGAGCATGGTGCCTACAACGGTTCTACGTCGAACGCCACGCAGATGCGCCTCTGCTTGCTCCGAAAAGGAACGGTGCCATGATAGAAGTATGAGGGGAAGAGGATCATTTGGCCGTAGCTGGGTCGGTAGTGGCGCAGTAGGGGTGTGGATTTTACGTGCAGGTCTGCCGTCGGGCGCCCGAACTCAAGCCAGCCTTCCGGTTCTCTGTTCGGATCATCTATCAGGTTGGGCAGGCTTAGGTAGAATACACCGCTAAGCCATCCATTCGGGTGGATGTGAGCACGCTCGTGCCCTTTGTCGGACATCACTACGCCCCACGAGGTGAGCTTCCACGCCTTTGGCACCCACTGCACGGCCGGGTGATCCGGATCGTTGGGTAGCTCATCTATATACCAGCGAATTGCCTCGTGAATGCGTGCCTCCATGGGCTCCATTGGCCCGGCAGGGTCCTTGAGCAGTTCGCCGGTATGCATACCGTGCTCGGTAGACATAACGTTGCCTTGTAGCGTTGGGTGCTTAGAGATGTGCCGGGATAGCGCTTTGTTGAACTGTGCCATATCCGCATAACCATCTGGTGTCTCGAACTGGTACGTCTTCACGTAGGTATTGAAGTCCAGCAGATAGCGTGACTCTTCATGTCTACCAGCATCATGCAGAGCGTGTGACTTGTACGCGAGGGCGTGGTACTCACGTCCCATTGTGGCCATACAGCGATCAAAGACCTCAATGGCTTTTTCGGGCTCGCCTTGTTGCAGGTAGAGATCGCCTAGATTGTAGTAAGGGTCGGCATAGGCCGGCGCTATCTCTATGGCGTGCTGATAGGAGGCATCCGCGGCCTCCACGTCCCCCAGAGCCTGCTGGATCGCGCCTAGGTTCATGAACTGACCCGGATGATCCCCGGCAAGCCGGATGGCTCGCTGCTGCAGCGCCAGCGCACGATCTAGGCGCCCCGCGTGATGTTCGATCATCGCCAGGCTGTTAAGCGCGTCCACATGATCCGGCGACAGCTTCAGCACGTCTCGGTAAATCCGTGCTGCTTCGCGAAACTTGTGTGCGTGATGCAGTTCGACGCCCGCGCGCATGGATTCATGGAGGTTTTGTAACGTTACGGTAACGACCGGCGTTGGCGAGCCGCGATTTTTCTGTCGCCGCGCTTTCTGCTTGCGTAGCCTCTCCTTGCGCGCGGCTTGTCGCTGCGTTCGGCGGTGCTGATTATTGGGCATGGGCGCCTTCGTTCGGTCGTGGGGCTAATGATAGTTTCCGTGTCGGACGCTGTCCTGTCTGCCAGACGAGCAAAAAAAGGGGGGCAAAGCCCCCCTTTAGGTCCCTTGTGGTTGGTCGTCACAGGTTCATCTTGAACTCCACCGCCCAGTGACGACGGATATTTGTCACCCGGAAGTTGAGCAACCCGCCCACGACCGTAGTGGCCTGGTTATAGAGCTCGTTAGTGATGTTCTTGACGAACGCTGATATCTGATATCGCTCGTTCGGGCTACGCCACGTAGCCGATGCGTTCAGAATGTTGTAGGACTCGCGTTTGTGCTTGAGAAAATCGCCGTTGTACTGCAATACCCCGTCCGGCTCGTTTACCCTCGAACCCCCGATCCCAGACTCATCTGACCATTGCCAGTCGCCCGACAGGGTCAGGCTGCCCATGTCGTTCAGGTTAAAGTTGAGAATGAAACCTGCCGACATGGTCCATTCCGGTGCACGACCGCCGCGGGAGATTTCTGAGACGTCAACTGGAACCAGCCAGCCGAGGAAATTGCCGATAGAATCTTCTACTCGCTCCGGGGTCCCGCACAATGGTGCATCCTGGGAAAAAGGCCCACCGACTGTCGGCGGATTGAGCGGATCTCCAGTGTTGTGGAACCCGTCCGGGTCGGTGCAAAAACCGACGCGTTTGGTTTTCAGGTGTGAGACGTTGGCCCAAACGTTGAGGTACTCGGTTGGTGCGACCGTAACCTCCAATTCCACGCCTTTGGTCTCGAAGCTACCCAGATTCGACTGAATGGTCTCCTGCCCGCCGCCTCCAGGGGCTGCGCGAATGAAGGCCGTCTGGAAATTCTTCACCTTGGTGTCGAATGCGGAGACGTTTACCCGCAAGCGCCGGTCCCACCAGTCCGTCTTTATGCCCAGTTCGAAGTTTTGCCCTTCCTCTGGGTTGAATGGGCCGATACTAGATGCCGTACCACCGCGGCCGTTCCAGCCCCCGCCGGTGAAACCTCTGGTCCATGTGAAGTAGGCCATGGCGTCATCGTTAAACCGGTAGGTGATGCCTGCCATTGGTGTGAAGTCGGTCCACTTGGCGCGCGGAGGAACCAGTCGGTTGTTGCACGTGATGGGGGCGCCCGTTGGATCCAGCACCGGGCGGCAGCCGGCTTCCGCGCCGCCACTTGCATCGTAGCCGATTGCTGGCACCAGCGCCCACAGCGGTGTTGGAGTAGCAGTACCCGTTGTCCCGGGTGGGTCCAATACTGGCGGTTGGGTCGGGTCTATCACGAAGGCTGGGGAGTCGTTACATCCTTCAGCGTTTTTTGCCTTGCTAGCGGGTTGTGACTCGTCACCTGAGCCGACTGCACAGTGCATGAAGCGCTTGGTCTCAGAGGTATAGCGACCACCTACCGTGATCGTGATTTTGTCTGTCGGGTGCCAGTTTGCTTGAGTGAACAGCGCCCAGGCTTTGTTGAGCTGGGTGGAAAATTGAGCCTGACCGTACGTAGACGGGTGCGTGAACGATATCGCGGTCGGATCTGGCGGATTTAGGATGATGTTTGGTGCAAACAGCATTCCCCAGGAACTCTGCTTCATCGCGTACTCCTGCTCGAAGTAGTACGCGCCGGCCACAAAGTCGAAATTATCGGAGAAGTTCGACGCGAAGCGCAGTTCGTGGGTGGTCTGGTAGTGATCTTGAGTCCGACGTCCCGCGAAGAGGTCATGAGGGGCGACATCGATCGTGAAGATAATGTCTTCCTCTGTATCTCGGTAATTTCCTATGTATGTCAGATCACCGATTTCGCCCAACGCGTAGTCGAGCCGCAGTGTTATCCCAACGACGTCCGTATTGTAAAACTGGCCCCGGTCCTCGGTGTTGATCGCGGTGAACTCGTCGGAGGCCGACTGATTCTCCAAAGGCTTGCCGCACAATTCAGCGGCACCTGCTGCTGCGGTCACCGGGTCTTGGCCCAATACAAAAGCGTTGTAGAACGTCTGGGTTAGGATGACCAGATCGTTGTCAGCTGGAAGGCCGAGAAACACGTTGAATGGATCATCTCGACAGTAGTTGTGCGCCTGGGTCATATTTGTGTCGTCGCGAGTCTCGCTCCATTCGCCTCGCAGCACCGCACTAAACCTGTCATTGGGTGTCCATTTCAAGCTCGGATTTATCGTCAAGCGATCGGTGCCGGCTCGGTCCTTGCCAACTGAAGAGTTCTTCCAGTAGCCATCGTGATGAGTGCTTTTTACCGCGACGCGGCCAGCAAGGGTATCGTCCACCATTGGTATGTTTACGATGCCTTTGACGTCCAGGCGCCCAAAATCCCCCACTTGCAAAGCCACCGACCCATCCCACTCATTCATCTCTGGGTCGTTGTGCAGCACTTGCACGGCACCGGCTACGGTGTTGCGACCGAAAAGCGTGCCCTGGGGCCCGCGCAGAATCTCCACGGAGCGCACGTCGAGCATGTCGCTGAGCGCCGTGGATACTCTTGCTTGGAAAACGCCGTCAATGTAGATCCCGACTTTACCGTCCGCTGCCGATTCGATGTCTCCCGTACCCTGGCCGCGAATGAAGAATGAAGCCGAGTTCTGGAAAATGCCTACCGGCTCGAATTGAACGTTGGGTGCTGCGTTAGTCAGGTCACGCAGATCCTGCGCAAAGCGTCGCTCCAGCGCTTCTCCGGTCACGGCCGTCATCGGAATGGCTACGTCCTGGAGAGCCGCCTCACGACGCGTTGCAGTAACGATGATCTCCTCTAGGAACGTAGGCTCCGCGGCCATCACCGAGCCAGATGTGCAGGCCATACCTGACATGGCTAGGGCCGTCATGGCCTGCTTGACTGGGTTCTTCTTGAAGTTCCCGCTGTTCATGAATCGTCCTCCCCATGAGACTGCTTTTTTGAACCAATACGCACGGCCCCCCCAGGCTCTTATAGGCTTGAACCCGACGCGGACCGCCACGGGCAACACTACTCCGATTGAGGGAAAATCCAAGTAACTTATTACAAAGAATTTAACGGCATCTGGTGCCCTACTGGGCTTTGCGCAGCTGGATGGTACCCGGTCGCCTTTACAATGATCGCGCACAATCGATAGGCTGGTCGCGGGTCAATCGCCGGCAGAGAACCAGGAGGTGGCGGGTGCGGGTGACGATAGAAAAGATGCATGGCGGCCCCTGCCGCATGCTGTTGCTCGTCGCGTTGGTTATGGGCGCGCTGATTCTTGGCGCGTGTACGCAGGACCCGGTAGGCAAGGAGGAGTCCTCCTCAAGTCTGGTGGCAACGGAACGGCCCGCTGTGCTGGCCTCTACGGACGACTTCCAGGTTGGAGTGAACCAGTTTGAGGTGCCCCGCGAAGAGATGCCGGGGGCCAGCGCCTACCGACTGCATTGCGCTGCGTGCCACGACGGCACGGTCGAGAAAGCGCCCCATTTCAGCTGGTTGGAGATGATGCCGGCGCGAACCCTGATGGCCGCCATGACGGAAGGGATCATGAAGACTCAGTCCGCTGGGCTCAGCGAGGCCGACCGCGTGCACGTGGTGGAATACCTGACGCGGCAACGCTATCGAGGCGATCAGGGCGACGACCTGGCGGGATTGTATTGCGAGGGGCCCGCGGCGGAATTCGATCTCGACAAGCCGCCGGCGGCGGTGAGCTGGGGGCACGACACCAGCCGCTTTGTGCCGGATCAGGTTGCCGGCTTCACTGCCGAGGACATTCCCAACCTGACCCTGCGCTGGGCGTTCGCCTATCCCGATGCGCTGCGCGCCCGCTCCAATCCGGCTATCGGTTTCGGGGCTGTGTTCGCAGGTTCTCAGGATGGACGCGTGTTCGCGCTTGATCTGGACAGCGGTTGCGTGCGCTGGGCCTTTCAGGCCGCCGCGGAAGTGCGCACGGGGGTGGTGGCGGCGCAAGTGACAGGCCGGCCCACGGTTTTCTTCGGTGACATCCTGGCCTGGCTGTACGCGGTGGATGCACTCACCGGAGAGGTGCTGTGGTCCGCTAAAACCGACGACCATCCCAGCGCGACGCTCACGGGAACCCCCACCTTCCACAATGGCACGCTGTATGTTCCCGTTTCGTCTTTGGAGGTCACGCCGGCCGCTGATCCCAACTACCACTGCTGTACGTTTCGTGGCAGCGTCCAGGCCTATGCGGCGGATACCGGGGCGCGTAAGTGGGTGAGCTACACCATTGAGGACGCGCCTCAGGAAGTGGGCACCACACCGGTTGGAGCGAAGGTCTATTGGCCCTCCGGGGCGCCGAGCTGGACCAGCCCGACCATCGATGTAAAGCGCAATCGTCTGTATGTGGGCACTGGTGAGAACTACACCTCGCCCGCGGACGGCAACAGCGATGCCGTGCTCGCCATCGACCTGGAGACGGGGGCGCGGGTGTGGACCAGACAGTTCACCGCCAAGGACGCATGGAACGTGGCGTGCATGATGGCTGACAATCCCAACTGCCCCGAAGAGGATGGGCCGGATTTCGATATCGGCAATAGCCCGCTGCTCGCTCAGGTTGGAGGCCGCGACGTGCTGATCGTGGGGCATAAGATGGGCGCGGCGTTTGCCCTGGATCCGGACAACCCCGAGGAGTTGTTGTGGGAGACCCGGCTTGGTCGTGGCAGCATCCAGGGCGGGGTGCATTTTGGCATGGCGCTCGACGGCGAGACGTTGTATGTGCCCATCAACGACATGAACGACACGCGTAATGGCGATTGGCTCGACCCGGAGGCCGCGCGTCCGGGGGTGCACGCACTGAATGTCTCGGATGGCAGCGTCCTTTGGAACCAGGTGGCAGAAGACCGCTGCGGGGATGAGCGGCCATTTTGCGATCCCGGGGTGTCTGCCGCCGTCACGGCCATACCGGGCGTGGTGTTTGCCGGTCATCTGGACGGCATGATCCGTGCCTATGCCAAGGCCTCCGGCGAGGTTCTCTGGGAGTATGACAGTGCCCGGGAGCTGGTGGGTGTGGGTGGACGCACGGGGCGCGGAGGCAGCATGAGCGGTGGTGGCGCGGCCATCGGAGACGGCCATCTGTTGGTGAACTCGGGCTACGGGCTGTATTTTCACGAGCCGGGCAATGTGTTGCTGGCGTTCTCCCCCGACACGCCCGCCGGTGAGTAGCGGCTGATCAACCGAACATCGAGCGAAATAGAAAATGGAGGTCACGGATGGGTTATCTAGCAGTAGAGGCAGGCAAGCAGATCTACTACGAGCATCACGTGGGCGCCAAGTCTCTCACGGTGGTCCTTTCCCACGGTTGGGGCATGGGATCGCGGGTCTGGGGAAACACGGTGGCCTGTCTGCAGGATGAGGGCTACTCGGTGGTGGCATACGACCACCGTGGCTGCGGTCGATCGGATCAGGATTTCGCCGACGTTTCCATCGAGGCGCTGGGCGACGATGTGGTCAAGCTGTGCCAGCACCTGGGCGTGAACGAGGTGGTGGTAAATGGCTGGTCGCTGGGCGGTGCCGTGGTGGTGGATGCTGCTGCCAAGCTGGGTAGTAATCTGGCCGGCTTGGTGCTAACGGCGGGCGCTAGTCCGCGTTACACCCAGGGGGAAGGGTTCCCCTACGGTGGCCAGCCCGATGACGTGCGGGCGACGGTGCAGGCCCTGCGTGCGGATCGGGTGAATTTTCTCAAGGGTCTGTATTTCGAGGGTGCATTCGCCAAAGACGTGGGAGACGACGTTAAGCACTGGGCGTGGCAGATCTCACTGGAAGCAGGCCCTGGGGCCGACGCCTCCCTGGGGGCACTGGCAGACACGGACCAGCGCGAGATCATGGCTGCATTAGACGTGCCGGCCCTGGTGGTAGTGGGCGGTCGGGACGGGGTGGTGGCGCCGGAAATCGGCCGGTTTGCGGCCGAGTGCCTACCCAATGCGCAGCTCCTGGAGATGCCCGAGTGCGGCCACGGGCCGTTCCTCGAGGAGCCCGAGACCTACCACAATGCGTTGCTGGAGTATCTCTCGGCCCTTTAGTATAGGGTCGGGCAGGACGGAAAAACGGAGGGGATTTTTGGGACTACTCACCGAGGAGCTGCTGGCCAATATTGGCAAGACCGAGGCGCCGCGCACCCAAGTGGTGACCGAGCGCGACATACGTAAGTACAGCATCGCCACCAACCAGACCCAGCGCAAATACCTGGACGGTCAGGTGGCGCCGCCGCTGTTCCACGTGGCCTTTTTCTGGGACGTGGTGGAACTCGATGAGCTCAATGCTGATGGCGTCTCCGTAGACAAGCTGCTGCCCAAGTTTCCGCTGGAGCGCGAGATGGCGGGCGGGCTCGATATACAGCATCACGATCGCATTCGTGCGGGAGACACCCTGGTGGCCACCCGGACCCTTACCGATATCTACGAAAAGGAAGGCCGCTCTGGCGCGCTCATCTTCTATGAGGTCGTCATGCAGGTTGAGCGAGACGACGGCACGCCGGTGTTGACCCAGAAAACCACGAGGATCCTGCGATGAGCGTGCCCTCCATGGCGTCGGTTTCGGTGGGTGACGAGCTGGCGGGCCGCGAGCACACCTGCGACCACGTGCAGCTGTTCCTCTACAACGCCGTGCTGTTCAATGCCCACCGGATTCACTATGACCTACCCTATGCCACCGAGGTGGAGGGTTATCCAGGGCTCGTGATTGCGGGGCCACAGATTGGTGACTGGATGGTGCAATGCGCCGACAACTGGATTGGCGATGACGGCATGGTGGTAGGCATCGAATACTCCAACCGTCTGGCGTCGTACCTGGGCGAGACCCTAACAACCGGCGGCACGGTGACGGCGGTAGACACAGATGCACGCACGGTGACGCTGGACATGTACGTAAAAAACGAAAACGGTGACGTGGTAACCCCGGGCGTGGTCACGGTAAGGCTGGACGGTTGATGAGTAATCTCTCTGGCAAGGTGGCCATCGTCGGCGCGGCTGATACCCAGGTGGGCAAGATCCCCCACATGAGCGCCACACAGCTGTGCATTCAGGCAGCCAAGCGCGCCATGGATGATGCTGGCATCACCAAGGACCAGGTGGACGGCCTGGTGACCTGCAACTCCATGGCCGAACCTCACATGTATCACGCCGAGGCCATGGCGGAGTATCTGCAGATTTTCCCCAAGTACTGCGTCAGCGCCGGGGCTGGTGGAGGAACGACGTTCGCCGTTCTCTATCAGGCGGCCGCGGCCATCGTGCACGGCATTTGCGAAACGGTGGTGATCTCAATGGCCGACAGCCTGCGCACCGGCCTTTCCCGCGAAGCGGCCATGGTCATGCAGTCATCCTCCGGGCACCCGCAATACGAAACGCCCTACGGCTCCACCGTGCCAGGCTACTACGCGTTGATCGCGCAAGCCTATATGCACGAGTTCGGCGCCACCCCCGAGCACCTGGCCGGGGTGGCTGTGACCTGCCGCAATCACGCCTGCCTGCATCCCGGCGCCCAGATGCGCGAGCCCATCACGGTGCAGGATGTCATGGACAGCCGCATGATCGCCGATCCGCTGCGCTTGCTGGATTGTTCGCTGGTGTCCGACGGCGGCTCGGCCGTGGTGCTCACCTCGGCCGAGCGTGCCAAAGACCTGCCCCACCAGCCCGTGTACCTGTTGGGTGCCGGGGAGGGCCATGGGCACGAGCACATCAGCCAGGCGAGGAGTCTGACCACCTCTGCGGCCAAGGAAAGCGGCGCCCGGGCCTACGCCATGGCGGGGCTTGGCGCTAAGGACATGGATCTGGCCCAGGTATATGACTGTTTCACGCCCGTGGTGCTCATCGAGCTGGAAGACCTGGGCTTCTGCGCTAAGGGTGAAGGCGGCGACTTCGTGGCTGAGGGCCATGCTGCCATCGGTGGCAGCTTGCCCATGAATACTCACGGGGGCTTATTGTCCCACAGCCACCCAGGTAATCCGGGCTCCATGTTCGCCCTTACGGAGACCGTAGCCCAGCTTCGCCACGCTGCTGGCGAGCGACAGGTTGAGGGTGCTGAGACGGCCCTGGTGCACGCCCAGGGTGGCATCCTGTCCAGCCACTGCAGCGTCATCCTGGGTCGGGAGGCGGGCTGATGAGCGAAGCAGATACTCCCTTGAAAGCCCATCCACCCGTTTCGCCGGAAAGTGTTGAGTACTGGGAGCGGTGTGCGGCGGGCAAGCTGTTGCTCCAGCGTTGCCGCACCTGCGGTAACGTGCAGTTCTATCCTCGCCTACTGTGTACGGCGTGTGCGTCGGATGAACTGGAATGGCTGGAGGCTTCCGGGTCTGGGGTGGTGAAGAGCTTCAGTATTATCCGGCGCGCGGTATCCGCCGCTTACGAGCCCGACGTGCCCTATGTGGTGGCCCTCATCGAACTCGCCGAGGGCCCCACCATGATGAGCAACGTAGTGGATTGCGACGCCGAGGCCGTGCGCATTGGCCTGCCGGTGCAGGTGCGCTTCGAAGCGATATCTGACGCAATTAGCCTGCCTGTTTTTGCCCCAGCATAGCCCTGAGCCAATGTCCTGATGTCTAGTTAGGACGCGGTCCGCAGGACTGTCCGACAACCCGTCGAAAAATGGCGAAAATCTGCGATCTGCTGCCTTACCGGATTCAGATGAATTCTCGGCGGAAAACCTGACCAAAGAGCATTGCGTCTGCCAACGTTACCGGCTGCTTTTCAATACGACGACCCACTTTTTCGAACGGAAATTTGACATTTTCTCTGGATACCTGAGGTTGAATGGGGAGAAAAATGGAGAGATACTGAAGTTCTGCCCCAACTATGGAGAGGGACCGATGCAGATCAAAGTAGCTACGCCATTTCAGGCAGTAGCGGTGGCACTCGTATTGAGTGCGGGAGCAGTCAGTGCGCCGGTGGTTGCTGAGGAAGCTAGCCTCGCGATCGA
>CENY01043281.1_pt1 | contig 10359 bp, 8 predicted proteins | sample 356181 | NCBI WGS metagenome assembly CENY01 (sample SAMEA2619840, study PRJEB7988) | marine metagenome | isolation source: saline water (ENVO:00002010), including
CAGACTTGGATAGACTACAGTTTGGAATCTTCTAGATCTATATCCGAGCATTCTCCGATAATCGGATTCGCCTTCGATGGGTATCCAATCTACGGATTCGTTGGATGGGACGAAGAAGGCGAGGTTGCTGAGATGACTTCTTCGTATCGGCTCAAGGAAGGTGAGACAGGATATAACGGGATTGACGACTATGAGTATGTAGAAGGGCTCGGCGACCTAGATTCCTGTAACGGACACTGGGGAACTACTCCTGATTACCCGGATGGCACATATCACTACCATACAACATGGGAAAATGGCGAAGGAGGAATTGGATTTCCATATTTCATCAATTGTTACAGAGGAGTAATGGAGGCAGGCAATACTGCCGCCGGAGGAGGCGGGGGCGATGATCCCGATTGTTCTGGACACGGAGAGACATGGGGTCCAGGAATAGGCCCACCGCCACCCGGATGTGGGGGCGGTTCTGGTGGTGGACAGCAAGCCTCGGGAGAAGAAATAGCGGTTCCGAATCAGAGCAAGACGCCAATTATTGGCTCAGCGATTCTGATGGTACTTGCCTTGAGAGGTTTCACAGGATTGGCATCCGGCCAAGCCTCTCCAAGTCCGGCTGGTAGAGTTCGCGAATATCGTCCAACTCAAGGATGAGCATAGCCAGCCTCTCTAGGCCCAAACCCCATGCGCAAACTGGCCATTCTGTACCTAGAGGTTCGGTCACCTCGGGTCTGAAGATTCCAGATCCTCCCAACTCCAGCCATTCCCCCTTCCAAAGAACATCGACCTCGACGCTGGGCTCTGTGTAAGGGAAATAGGCTGGTCTGACTCTGACGTCGGGGAATCCCATCTTTGAGTAAAAAGTTCTCAGTGTAGAGATTAACATCGGTAGGTTAGCCTCGGGCTCGTGGATGATTCCTTCAATCTGATAGAACTCGGGAAGGTGTGTCCTGTCTATCGACTCCTGCCGAAACACCCTGCCAATTCCGAAAACCCTGCAGGGCTCATCGGGATTTTCTGCTATGTGGCGTACCGTGTTGACGGTGGTGTGAGTCCTCAGAAGAGACTTCTTGGACTCCTCCTTGTCGAAGTCTAGGCCCCATCCCTTGCTCCCTGTGTCGTGGCCGTGCTCGTGCACCTTTTCCCACAGGTCCAAGTACTTCTCATCAACATCAACTTGGGCTGGCTCTGATAGGTAGAATGTGTCCTGCATAGTTCTGGCAGGATGCGATTGAGGAATGAACAGTGCATCCATGTTCCAACCGGCCGATTGGATAAAATCGCCTTCAATCTCTGAAAAGCCCATCTCTAGGAAGATTGACCTAATCATCTCAATCAGCGCAATCATCGGATGAGGTCTTCCCCCCGAGGGCGTGGGTGCTGGGGCGTTGATATCAAACGGTTTGAACTCGGCATCTCTCCAAGCCTCGCTCTGCAGAAGTTCGGGAGTTACTTCTCCAATCGTTTCGATATCTTCGAGTTCTGAGATGTCAGTTTTAACGCCTTGCTTGGTAAGGCTCCATTTCCTTGAGACTCTGTCCTCCAGAACTATCAGTCCCTTTCTGCCAGAAAAGTGAGAGACCAGTTCTTCATCAAGTTCAGGCTGTTCGACGGGACCATCAGATAGCGAATTGATGAATTCGGAGCGCTTCTTGATCTCAGATGCAATCTGCGACTCATCTCCGGCCACTAAAACCCCTGACTCCAGTGTGACGCCAAGGGCTTTGAGGAGGCCCACTCCTGGGCCTGCCTCATGGCGCTTGAGGGTCGACGATAGTGCTGCCATTGTCCTGTCTTCTGCCTTCTGAGAAAGTAGCCAGTCCCAGATTCTCGCTTCGAGAAGGCCTTCTTTCGAAGCCCTCTTGCCCTCTTCGCCAAGACTCACCGCAGTCCCTCTGAACTCGTTAACAGAAACTAGGCCTGCCTCCTCAAGCACCGCTCCCGAGCCTGCAACGTGAACTTGGTCACTCCATCCGGTCTCAGTGAGTAACTCTTCTAGTGTCCAGTCTTTGGATTGATTCGAGAGCATCGCACGCAGCATCCTGCGCTCGTTGTTTCCTATATCCATAGAACCACTGGTAATCCTCGGAATCGGGCAATCCACTTGATGCTTGCCAATTGAAAAAGTGAGAAAGTGAGTTACTCTTCCTCTGATTCCCAAAGCAGAGTGTCGCACTCGCTACAGGTGTGAACCTTGGGCTTTCTACCGTCTACCCAATCCACCTTTCCGCATCTGCCGCAAAGAATCGAAGTTCGAATAGGGGGTTCAATAGTGGTATCGACCCTGAACATCACTCTGCCAGCATCCGGCATCTTTGAGGAGTCTGGCTCCCAATCTGCGACTGATTCGGGGTCTACTTCACCCTCTCCATCCATGCTGAGTCCGAACAGAAGCATAACTGCCCCAGCAAGAGCCAGTGGGGCTGCGGTGGCTAAGGCGAAATCAGAGGCAGTAGAAGTCAGTGCTATTCCTCCTCCTAGGATTAGGCATGCCCAAGCGGCGAGGACGGTGTTGACCTTTCTGCTACCGGGCCGTATTGCCATGGTGATGCGAGTACGTTATGGCGCATCAATTTGGCCCAACTTGAGATGTTTGCGAATGTAGGGTTCAAGAGTCTGAGTCTGCCGCCTCAGGTTGCGCCTCAGTAGCTCAGCCTGGTAGAGCATCTGATTTGTAATCAGACGGTCGGGGGTTCGACTCCCTCCTGGGGCTCCAAATTACGCCTGTGAAAGGTCAAAGGCCGATGCTGCACGCGGCCAGACATGGGAGCAGTGGTCGCCGATGGTCGGGGCCTCGCTTCCAGCATCGAGCAAGATGTGTCTAGAGGTGTTGTAGAACTCGTCGAATCGGGTATTATGCCACACCTAGCTGTCGTCATTGTAGGCGAAGACCCGGCCAGCCTGGTATATGTTCGAAACAAGCAACGCGCTTGTGAGAGATGTGGAATTAAGAGCACTCTAATCGGGATGCCAGAGGGTTCGAGTCAAGAAGAGGTCATCGAGACTGTAGATGAGTTGAACTCAGACGACTCAGTACATGGGATACTCGTGCAGAGCCCGATTCCAGGGGATGTCGATGAACTAGAAGTTGCATCTGCGATATCTCCGATTAAGGATGTAGATGGATTCCATCCTGCCAATCTTGGCAGATTAGTACAAGGAGACGCCAGCGGACTCCTACCATGTACTCCAGCCGGAGTAGTCAGGATGTTGGAACACAGTGGTGCACAACTTAGAGGGGCTAAGGCAGCAGTACTAGGCAGATCTAGGATAGTGGGCATGCCAATGAGTCTGATGCTTGCCGTTAAGGGAATTGATGCTACGGTGACAATCGTGCATTCGCGGTCGGAAGATGTAGAAACCATATGCAGAGATTCGGACATCATTATTGCAGCAATAGGAAGACCTCGAACTGTGAAACCAGATTGGGTCAAGCCCGGAGCATATGTGGTGGATGTGGGGATCTCACGAGAAGATGATGGAGGATTAGTAGGTGATGTCGATCCACATGTTGCCGAGGTCGCAGGATGGATGACTCCGGTTCCGGGCGGAGTAGGTCCAATGACTATCGCTCTGCTAATGGAAAATACGCTTACTGCGGCTCGAAATTCCTAGAAAATCCCTAAGTCGAACTGCGCATCTTCACTAGCGTGCACCTTGGGGTCCCACGGAGGTGAGAAGGTGAGGTTGACGTGAACGCTGTCGATTCCCTCAGTCGCTAGGGCTGAGCGGTGAACAGCGGACATAATCTCTGGAGCAACGGGGCAACCCGGGCTAGTTAGAGTCATGTCAATCTCTGCATGTGTGCCTTCGTCCTGAATCTCGATTCTGATCGCGTAAATAAGGCCGAGTTCAGTTACTGACATCTTCATCTCAGGATCCTCTACCTCCCCTAGGGATTGCATAACATCCGATTCGCTGACCATACTAACCACTCAACTTCGAAGCATCCTCTCTTACTCGCTTGAACATGTTCAGGAAACCATTAGCCCTGCTTGGCGTAAGTGAGGACTGGATGCCCATCGCCTCAGCATATGCAGGCTCCATGTGAGCCACCTCCTCAGGACTCATTCCATTCACTGCCATGGCAGTAACCGATATCAGACCTTGAACAATCTGAGCGTCCGCGCCTCCTCTCATCTGAAATCCGCCGCCTTCATCTACAAAGCTAGTCACATGAGCTCTGGATTGGCAGCCGTGGACTTGGTTGTCGTCGTCCCACTCTTCAGGCGGAAGAGGACTGGGGTTGCGCTTGGCGTACTCAAAGAGCAACTCATATCGCTCCATGGAATCGAAACAGGCCTGAAATTCCTCAACCACCTCATCGAGATGCTCGGGCCACAACCTATCTCCCACCATACTCTCTCGCCGGAGTTGTCTGCCTTGAACATGACTAGAGTCATGCGAAGCGGTCGACGACCTCTCTGAGATACTGTACGAACGACTCGGCTTCCTCCATTGTATTGTATATCCAAAATGAGGCTCTGTTAGTCGAAGGAACTCCTAACGCATCCATTAGAGGTTGAGCACAATGATGGCCTGTCCTGACGGCAAATCCTCCTTCGTCGAGAAGTAATGCCAGATCTTGGGACTGGATCGACTCGTGTAGAAATGAGACTGCTCCACTACTATCATCTCTGCCCGGGTCACCGTAGATACGGATACCCGGAATTTCACGCATCTGTGATGCGGTCCACGATGCAATATCGTTAATGTGCTCGTGGACCTTTTTCATGTCGAACTGTTCCAGCCATTCCACCGCGGCACCCCAGCCTATCGCCTCAGCGATGCGGGGAGTTCCGGTCTCGAACATCGCGTGGCCTTCTTGGAAGGTTGAGCCTTCAGTGGTCACTCTCTTAATCATCGAGCCGCCGGTCATGAATGGGACCATCTCTTCCATCGCGTCGCGCCTCACTAAGATACATCCGATACCAGTAGGGCCGGCCATCTTGTGAGCCGAGATGGCTACAAAATCGGCCCCCAATGAGTCGAAATCGATTCTCTCGTGCGGGGCTCCCTGAGCGCAGTCGATGAGTACTCTCGCCCCTGCAGTGTGAGACTTTTCAATGATTTTCTCCACGGGGTTGCGCACCCCTAGGACATTGCTGGTATGGACAACACAGACTAGGGATGCACCATCCAAGGCCACTTCGAAGGCTTCCATGTCAAGAGTGTATGATTCGACATCTATGGGTACATACCTGACTTCGATACCGATATCCACTGACATTTGCTGCCAAGGCACGATGTCTGCATGGTGCTCCATCTCAGTCAGAACGACCACGTCTCCTTCACTGAGATTCTCACGTGCCCAGCCGTAGGCTACCAAATTGATTGCTTCGGTGGCCCCACTGGTGTATATCATCTGGCCGGGAGAGGTGCCAAAGTAAGAGGAGATTCGAACTCGTGCGCCCTCTAGTGCAGTGGTCGCCTCGTCTGCGAGGGTGTGGTTCGCCCTGTGCGCATTCGAATTGTAGTGCTCGTAGTAATTGCTCATCGCGTCTATCACGCACTGGGGTTTCTGAGAGGTCGCAGCATTGTCAAAGTATACCAGCCTCTTTCCATTAGGTAACCTTCGCTCAAGAATAGGAAAATCGCCTCGAATCGCCTCGATATCTAGAGTCATAGCCTCTCCTCGTTCATTTCGAACTGACGGTCCGATATGAATTAGCGCACTAGAAAACCGAATGAAATCTAGTAGAAATTAGTAGAATTGTGGTTTGCTGGCGGACATTTATTGTCTAGTACCCCTATCCGGCCCCATGGCAGAAACCTCTGGACAGGATACAGTCGAGCGGCTCGGAAGTCAAGATCTCAACCGTGATGGAGAAATTATCAATCTCGCAATCGTGGGTTCAAGTAGATTCTACGACTTCATGATCTTCGAAGATGCAGTGGAGACCTGGATAGAAGAGAATGGCTATCCTGACATGATAATCGTAGGCGGTGCGAGCGGTGTCGACTACATGGCAGAGCGGTGGGCTGACAACAACTCAGTGCCTATTGCAGTATTTACCGAGGAATGGAGTGACCCTGATCGCAGTCTTGTCGACAGGGGGCGAACTGAAGCTCCGAACACACTGACTGAGAAGATATTGAGTGGTGCTTCACACATACTAGCTATGCCTTCGCCAACCAGCAAGTGGACGAGGATAGTAATCGATAGGGCTTCCACGAGGGGGATATCTACAACTATCCTAGAAGTCGATTAATGGTGCTCCTGTCGGGATTCGAACCCGAGTCGCCGGGATGAAAACCCGGAATGATGGACCGAACTACACCACAGGAGCGACGAGGTGACGAGAGACATCTCCCCCATAACAATTCGTCAAGGAGGATTGCCGCTGCCTGCTGAGGTGATGGTCTGAGACTCGGGCGCGCCGTCCTGATTGGAGTCGATCGTAATCACAGTGACCGTGATGCCCTGTGAGGTCCCTGAGACGTAGTCTACTTGGAATCCAATCCACGTACTGTTGGTATGATGTGCATGGCCTTGTGAGTTGATGTTCCACTCGAATACTCTGTGGGAAAGATATGCCTCCTGTAGGGTCTCAATGGTGCCAGTTGAGGATAGAGACAGGTTTCTCGCATGCCAGATGTTGGAGTTCAAGGCGAAGCTGACATTACCGTCAGCGTTGTCGTCCCTCGCAGCCATGTAATGGCGATGGAACACCCTGCGGTCAAGGAATCCGTCGTTATCGGTGTCTCTAGCCTGCCAAGTCCTAGCCAAGTGAGAGTAGGTGTCAGGACTGCCGTCGGAGTTGTTATCCCACGAAGTAAGTTCGGCGACTATTATTCTCCTCAATTGAGGCTGATTCAGGGAATTTCTCCAGACTTCGAGCGAGCGGGTTTCCTCGTTCTGCTCGGTCCAGCCATTTGCATGCTGGTCGAGATAGTAGGTCTCCCTCACTCTCCTGAATATGTGCTCCTCATAGCCGTCTTCATTTGCATCCCACCAAATCAGAGTGGCAGTGTATGATTCGCGCTGTTCGAGGTGCTGGTCGAAGTCCCAGTCAGTAGAGTTCGACATGTGAATGGTTCTGTGCTTCCACTCAAGATTTCCATCTGCATCGTCATCAACCATTCGAGTCAGTGCAAATCGATGGACGTGGTACTCCACCATACCCCAGTCCCAATGCTGGTGCCAGCCTCGCATCCTCGCAGTGTAGTCAAGGTCACCATCGTGGTCTGTGTCCACCTTGCGAACTCCTGCTCTCCAGGTCCATTGCAGTTCGACCACGCCGTTGGAGTCGTTATCGAACTCGACGGTGTTCTGCTGTAGAGCTCTGACGACATCGGTGTTGCCGTCGGAGTTGGTATCTCTGGTAACGATGGCTCGCAGATTGTCACGATGGCGATCCGCGTTGCCGTCCTCTGTCGGATCCCAGACCCACGAAGAATGGTCAATGGCCATCCAACGCTCAGGAGTACCGTCATCGTTGGCATCGAGACGATGGATTAGTCTGGAGTGAGAGTAGTAAGCAGTCAGTACTGAACCGATGCCTTGGTCAACCATTCTGCGGTCGCGATTGAGTATAATCCTGCGCTCTAGATTGCCATCTTGGTCTGCATCGGTTCGGGCGTGGACGAACAGGTGTATGTTCACATCCTCGTAACTGCCGTTATCCCATGTCCAAACAGTGCGAGTCAAGACATCGTGTCTCTCAGGAATCCCGTCTGAATTGTGGTCGACTAAATCCATCCCTCTGAAGAGAGTGTAGAAGAGGTCGTCCTGTCCGTCTCCGTCTCTGTCATGAGCACACTGGATATTGCGGACTAGAATGATGCGCTCAGGACCTGGGATGCCATCTGAATCAAACCAGAACACGCCTACATTCCTGTAGCACAGCACCTCTGGAACGCCATCACTGTCCCAGTCCACCCAGAAGGTGTCGTTCCACCATGTCGCAGTGACTTGCGAGATTGAGCGCGAGTAAGTCTGTTCTTGCATCGAAGAATCATCGATTTCGCCCCAAGCCTCATCAAATACTGGATTTACTATCTCGACTCTGGCCTCATATTCGGAGGGGATAGGCGATAATTCTGACTCAGTAGGGGATTCGTCCCCTTCAGTGACGCTGCTCTGTACCAGCAGTGGGCTGTTTGGAATGGTGTCGGTATCCTGCTCGTCGCCGACCTCGTCTCGAACTTCCTCCTCGTCTGTGGCGATCCAGTCATCGACTTCCTGGTCGTCATCGTAGTATCCATCGCCATCGGGGTCGAAGTCAGACTGCCAATCATACTCCTCGTCATCGCGTGCATCGGCGATGTCATCTACGGTTCCGTCGCCGTTGCCATCCAACTCCTGCTCAACCTCATCTTCCAACTGCTCCTCTGCCTGACCCTCAAGTTCTTCCTGCAGTTGCGCAGCCTCTAGATCATCAGCGACCGATATTACCTCAACATGAAAAACTCGCTCAGTGGCGATACCTGTTGAGCCGGTTGCGATTACTCTGACCACATACACGCCTTCCTCGGAGTACTGGTGAAACTCTTCGGCCATTGCCGGATCGGAAGCTGAATCGTCCCCCCAATCTATCGAGATTGAAACAGAGCCGATTGTATCCTCAGCCTGTGTACTGATTGTGATTGACTCTGCAAGATTCAGGTGAATACGGCCTTGTGGTGAAGGGTTGGTCGATACACTCAGAGTGGGGGCTTCTGCATGGTCGATTCGGATAGCCTTCTGGTCAACCGCAATGTATCCAAGCGGGTCGGTTGCTGTAACGATTACAGAGTATGTTCCTGGCTCGCCCCAGATGTGCTGGCCCGAGAGATCACGAAATGTGGCTCCGTCCGCGAAGTCCACCTCAACTGTCAACTCGTCACCGTCCGGGTCAGAAGCCTCCACTGACCAATCGACTGGGACTCCTGCGATACCCTCAGCAGGCAGGTACAGAGAGACCTTAGGTGCTCGGTTCGGCTCAAGCAGGGTGAAGATTACTGCTGCAACGGTAGAGGCACCCATTGAGTCAGTGAGTTCTACCTCAATTGTATGAGTTCCCTCCGATAAAAAGCCGGCATTGAAAATCAGGCTGTTTGAGGTCTGTGCCAGAGCGCCATCGAGTCTCCAGTTAGCAATGAACGGAGCTGTCCCTTTCTCAATCACCGCATTTGCGATGACCTGATCGTTGGTCGTGGTCGGTGTGCCTTCTAGCTCAACACTGGCTGAGACTACTGTCGGCTCTGGCTCCTCGACGATTTCCTCAGTGGCGCCAAGACATCCTGAGCTGAGCATCAGGGCGACTAGAAAGAGTCCGGTGTTGATTCGGCGACGGGGCATTCTGGCATTAGTTGACGCATTCATTGGCAAAGGGGCTATTCTTACCACCTTAAAGGGAAGTGGGTCATTGGATTTGTCAAGGTGTCTATGAAAGGGGTTCAACAAGTGTCGCCCACAGTCTCATGCCCTCCTCTGTAAGCTCCCTGTTGGTCCGCAGACCGCTTCTTCTACGAGTTATCAGGCCCTGGTACTCCAAGCGCTTGAGGTGGTGCCCGACGAGTTGCTGACTGGTGCCAATTGTGGAGGCCAACTCCCTTTGTGTTGGGGGTTTCTGTCCATCCTCCTGCTCAGCGATTGAACGTAGCACCATCAGAGCTACGTCACTGAGTTGATTGGCATCAACCGGACGTGGTAGATTAGATATCTCGACTTTTCTGTCAACGGCCGAAGTGTAGTATCTCAGGAGTCTGCCGTCGCGCCTGCACCAGACCTTGCCCTCGTTCTCCAGTATCCTGAGATGATGGACAGCCTGATGATTGCCCATCTCAAGCGCACGAATGATGCCCGAGAGATGGCAACCAGGATGAGCGGTTAGGAAACCCTCTAGCCTTCCTCGTTGGTAAGTACCGGCAAGAGTCCCGGTACCCTCAGTTACTCTGAGTTGAGAGAAACGCCCCATCGATCTAACCATCTTCGCTCTGGTCGGCTCATCGCCGGCTGAGACCAGAGCTAGTGAGAGTAATACGATTGCTAGGAAAGCAGAGGCTTGCGGGAGAACTGGGAGTGAAATCGCTACGCTGTCATCCGTTTTCGCATCATTCTCCTCTGGCTCCTCAATCAATGTTGTATCATCAAAATCGACTTCCCAATAATCACTGATACTGAGAGTACCTTCAGTCGAAATTGACAGGGTGAACCCGATCTTCTCACCCTCGGCTATACTCAGAATCAGCCCTGGTTCGGGGTGCGGTTCAATCAGGAGGCCTTGCGAATCCTCTAGCGCCCATACACCGGGCGACGTTCGCACCCACGTCGCCTCTTGATCGGCTGCGACTGTGGGTGCGAGAACAACTAGCATAGCAAGCGTTGCGAAGGCGATAGTGCGGACGCGATTAGGACTCGCTGACGCACCTGCCATGATG
>CENY01000137.1_pt1 | contig 10351 bp, 7 predicted proteins | sample 356181 | NCBI WGS metagenome assembly CENY01 (sample SAMEA2619840, study PRJEB7988) | marine metagenome | isolation source: saline water (ENVO:00002010), including
ATTAACGCTTGGCTTGCAGCCAAAAAAAATCACTGGCAGCAAGATTAAAAAAAGTTTTTTCATAACTTCAATTCTACTCGTTAACATATCTAACCATCCCCCAACTAAAAACATTATTACTATCTTTTACTGAAAAATACATCTCTTTTTTAGGGACAATCCAGATTTGCCAATCAAACCCAAGATCAGTAAAGCTAAAATTCCAAATACCATTTTCATAAAACCCTACTGACTCATAACGTTTTCCCATAAGGTCTATCGCCATAACCAAATCCCCACTCTCATCTATAAGAAAATAATGATTTGTAACATTTTCTCCCACAATAATCTTCAAAACAACAAAGCCTGAAACTTCAAAGGAATTGCCATAAAGCTCCTTCTGAACATTAACTTTTATATCTTTAAGATTTACATTTCCTATTTGGGCAATCTGCACATCTCCGTCAATTAAAAAATTATCTAAGAAATCAACTGGAGAACCCTTGTCTTCCAAATCAAGAGAAAATCCCAGCCAAGGAAAAATTTCACTGACTTTCTTGATGATGACTGGTTCAACAGGCCGATGATTGTTTTCTTTATCGACTTTAACAGAATTTATAACATCAACAACCTCAAAACCTGAAACAACCCGTCCAAAAACAGAATAATTACCATCAAGCTTTCTGACTCTCTCTGTGTCTTCAATTGGAATAAACCATTGACTGCCATTAGTGTTAGGTCCAGCATTCGCCATAGAGAGAACATAGGGTACATGCTTAAGATCAGGATGCACTTCGTTATCAAATTCATATCCAGGCCCACCCCAACCTGTACCAGTTGAATCACCGCATTGATTCACGAAGCCAAGAATGATTCGATGACATATAGTGCCATCAAAAAATCCATATCTTGAAAGTTTCAAAAAATTCTGAGAAGTCCTAGGGGCCTTGTCGAAAAACAGTTCAATAAAATAATTACCATAATTTGTTTCAAGCTTCAAAACAGGGTTTAAATACATCGATTCATTAAAACTTAAACTATCGAATCCTTTAAGAGTTACAGAAGTGTCCTGAATAACAAAAAGACCTGAATGATTCATAGGGTTCATTTTTGTAAAAACCCTTGATCCGAGAATAGGAAAACCATGACTTGATGTAATTACTTCTCCTCTTATATTCCACTTCCAAAAACCATCTTCAGATTCTTCTGCCAAATCAATCCTGCTTGAAAAAATACGCTCTTCCCCTTCAAGCACTGAACCTTTTATTAATTCTGGATCTGAAAATGACATCGCTGCATCTTTTAATTGCGAAAATGGAAATGATGCATCTTCATACTCTGATTCCGAATCGAAAGGAATTAATGAATACGGAAACCCGTAACCTGTTTCTTGTGCCTCCAAATCATCAATTAAATGATACCCCTCACAACTCTCGTGAATATCCCCGCTAATAACAAATGCTGCATAATGCTCTTGTGGGCAAACCAACTTAGTTTTGCTGCCATCATCTCTTTTCATAAAGTATTCGAAGCGATCTTCAAAATCGATAAACTCGACATGGACCTGCTCTGAATGGCTTTCAATAATAGGGTTCAAAAGACCATTTGAATAGTCATAAGTGGTGCGACTAAACTCTAAATCAGCAATTAAGGAACTGAAAATAATCAAAAACATAGCGTCATACTATACTATTAAAAAAACAATAATGAATAAAAGCCAGAGCAAAATTAATAAAAGTCTTTTTTATCTGTTTTTGATAGTCGGAGCATTCTTAAGAGTTTTCCAGTTTGGCGAAAGCCCCTTGTGGGCAGATGAAGCATTTACACAATATTGGAGCAAATCAATCTTTGAAGGAGAATGGAGATGGCTTTGGCAAATAGATTTTAATCCACCACTTTACTACATCGCACAATCTCCTTTCAGTTATTTTTCTACAGATCTAGGACTTCAAAATGAAATTTCCGCCAGGTTGCCCTCTTTAATATTTGAATTTATATTCATAATATTTGCATACAGGTTTCTAAAATTAAAAGAAAATAACAATATACCTCAAATTTTTCTAATCTTATGGATGGTCAGCCCATCAGCAATAGAAGCTGCAAGGACGGGAAGGGGGTATACCCTTTTGCTTCTTTTCAGCTTTATAGCTTGGAGAAAAATAGAAGAAATGCTAAAAGAGAATCAAAAGAAAAAAAACGAAAAAACAATTAGCGCAAAAAATAAAATAATATTCACGATATCAGCTACGGGCATGCTTTACACACACTACTATGGGTTTTTAATACTTGGAGGTCTTTTTCTATATTCAGTTTCAATAAAAAAAACAAAAGAATACCTTCTTGCTCTAATCCCTACAATCCTTTTATTTATTCCATGGCTTCCAAAATTCATGATCCAACTAAACAGAGGGAATGAGATGATACAGGATATAACTTTAACAAGGATACCTAGAGGTTTAATTTCAATATTCACAGGTCAAACAATATTTTTAGAAAATTTTGGAATGGAAAATAAAGATTTGATTCTTTGTATTTTTGTGACTGGGATAATGTCATTCCTTCTTTTGAAATCCATGAATAAAAAAAATAAATTACTCATGTTTGAAGCATTTTCAATACCATTTCTAGCAATGCTTTTTAGCTTTTTTGGATTAGAAATCTGGGAAGAGTATTGGTTTTTACCAGGCATTCCTGCAATAATAATATTAATTGCAAAAAGTTTACAAAAAACCAACAAAAAAAATCAAATTAAATTTTATCCTCTTGTGCTTGTTTTATCTTATATATCATTACAAATATCTTATTACTCCCATCAAGAATGGAACCTTGCTAAAGGAACTGGGGCAAAAATAATTTTTGCTAACACGCCTTTTGATATTTACCCTTTGAAATTTGTTTCAGAAGGCAGGAATGAAAAAGATTATGAAACAACTTACTCTTACTACAAGAATGAAAGAACTTATGGTGAAAAAATTGCAAAAAAAATATGTGATGAATCACAAAAAAATACAGGTAATTTTTTTATATCTGGTTCTTTTGACCCTGTTCCATCAGGAGGAGTCATTCAAGATTTAAAAAAATGTGAAAACTTAAAATTAACAGAAGAAAAAATAGGCAGAAGGGTCTTTGTTTACAAATACACAAGTGTAAAAAATCAAGAAAAATAATCACCTAGCTTCTTTATTTTCATGCCAAGCTCAGTAAACTCGTTAATGTTTAGCTTTTCTGAAATACTCTTTGCTTTTAGAAAAGATTTTTTTGAACTGGCCTTATTTCCAATTTGATATTCAAATTCAGATTGATGGCAAAGCATTTTAGCTAAGCCAAAATCATCTTTTGATTCCCGGAAGATAAGTTTTGCTTTTTCTAAATATTTTTCAACATTTGGGATATCATTTTTTGCAAGACATAAATCAGCATAAAAACAATTAGCCCTACCCTTAATCCAGGCAATATCAATAGTATTTGAAATCTCAACAGCTTGAACTAAATAACTTTCAGCATCTTTTATTTTTTTTAATTTCAAAAACAATTCACCTAAACTTATACAAACAGAAGCAATTCGAAAAGTTTCCTTAGTTTCCTGGTACATCTTTAATGCCTCTAGGTAATACCTCTTTGCATTTTCAAAATCATCTCTATAAAATGCTATAAAACCAAGGTAGGTGCAGCAAAAACCAATCCCTGTAAAATTATCCAAATCTTCAAAAAGACCCATTGCTTCTGTATATCTTTCATGAGCCTGATCGAAATCTCCATCATTAAAATTTATATTTGCAAGATTTGCAAGAATCACACCTTTATTTTCATAGCCAAAACCCTTTTTCTTAATCACGCTTAAAGCCTTCAAGTAACTTTCTTCAGCATTCTCATGTTTATGAAATTCCATATTAAAGTCACCAAGGCTTGAAAGCACTCTCACCTGGCCTTCAAAATCATCATTTCCTTCATAGAAACTTAAAGAAAAACAAAGCCTTGATTTTGTTTTTTGACTAGGGTTAAACCTTATTGAAACTATACCGTATAGCTCATTGATTAAAGCTTTAGATGGTTCGGAAAGATTGTTTTTGCTGATCGCTAGATCAAAAGCTTTTTCAAGCTGCTTAAGAGAGCCTAGGCTAAAAAAAGTTTCCAAGAGGATGGTTGAAATGCTTTTCAGCTCCAAATCATTACCTAAATCACATGCGTGTTGAAATGCTTTCATAAGATTGCCCGAATCATAAAAAAACTGCTCTCTTTTTAATTTAAACTTCGAACCTCTAAATATCTTTTGCACCTTATCTCTTTCTTTAAATTTTAAATAATAGCCAATAAAACTCTTTTTCAAATCCATTTTCTGAGAGCTTGAGAAAGTGCTTTCAAATCTCTCCTCAATAAACTCTTTCACAGATTCATAAATCTTCACTGTCTCGAAATTACTCTCATGCACATCTACACAAATTAAACTTTTCTCTCTTAGTGACTGAAGGATTTCAATTGCCATAAAATCAAAATGAGAATCAAGGCATTTCTCTACCAGTTCAAGACTTGAATCTGAATTAAAAATAGCCATTGCAGCAAACATCTTCCTTTCATCATCATCCAACAGCTCCCAAGACCAATTAATTGTTGCAAAAAGAGTCTTCTGCCTATCAGGTAAATCCTGCCTCTTGCTAGCTAATATCTTGAAGCTTTCCTGCAATCTTCTTAAAATACTCTTTAGCGAAAGGAGGTTTACTCTTGATGCCGCTAATTCAATTGCAAGTGGTGAAAAATTAACTTTTTTAACTATTTTTTTAACTGTATCAAAATCACCATCTTTAAAATCTCGAGAATTTATTTTTGTTGCTCGATCTACAAAAAGATCAAAAGCATCAGAAGGATCCAATGGAGAAAGGTTCAAAACTTTTTCCTCTTTAACTTTGATTAAATCCCTACTCGTTAAAATCATAAAAATATTTTTAAGCGGCAAAAAAACACCCAAAATCAATTTGGCAATTTCTTCTGAAACCTGTTCCACATTATCAAAAATCAATAAAACATCATCAAGCTGAGAAAAATGCGCGGCAAGCGTCTCAAAACAATCTTCCTCTGAATTTAAATTTAAATTTGATATTGAAAAAATTTTCTTAAGCAAAGAAAGAATCGAATCCATATCTTTACAATTTGACAAATCAATGAACCAGACTCCATCATTTGCTTGAAATTTTTTTAAATTTCTTATTGCAAACTCTTTAGCAAGGCTTGTTTTTCCAGTTCCACCTGGCCCAAAAACATTAATCAATCTAGTGTTTTGATCTAGAAGATCTTTTAAAAGCTTCATTTCGTCATTCCTTCCAAAAAAGTCTTGCGAACGTGCTGTTATATTTGTTTTAGATCTCTCGTCAAGATTCAGTCGATCAAATCTTCTTTGAGAAAGCACTTTCGGTAAAACCTGAATCAAAAAAGTTTTTTCTTTTTCTTCAAGAATGTAAACGAAACCTTTTTCTTCAAAAACAGAATCTTCCGACAACCTGCTTTCCACAAAATGAAAAAAATCCCTTGAAACTAAAGTTTGTCCAGGGTTACATATTTTGGAAATCTCTTCAGACGCTTGAATGCTATTTTCTGAAGAATCTATGCCAATCTTAACCCTGAAGCCTCTGTAGCTTCCATCTTCGCAGCCTTCTTCAATGTTTATCAATGATTGCGGCCAAGCTAATTCAAACAGACCTACCTGTATTGAATTTGCAAATCTTAAAGCCTGAAATGGATCTTTGAAAAGGATAACATTTTTTTGCTCCTTGGAATAAAGACTTTCTCCGTTAAACCAGTTAATATACTGTTCAATGAAATCTTGATAAACCTTTAAAGCCTTCCAGATATCATCTCCAATTTTGTCTTTTATTTTTGTATAAGATTCAATATCTATACAAATACAAAATTTTGAATTTTTATTCATTCAGCAATTATCACTGACCCCTATAAATCTTTCTTTGATCGTCAAAAGACAAAGCATCCAAAATGCCTCTTGAGCATGCTTTGCACTCATTTTGCTTTGACCTTTTGTTCTTTCAATAAAAATTATTGGAGACTCTTTTACCTTGAAGCCAGCTCTTGTAGATCTCCACTTGTATTCAATAAGATAACCATAGCCCTGTGTTTGAATAGCACAAAGCTCTAAATTCAAAGGAACATCAATCTTCATAGCCATAAAACCACTAGTTAAATCAGATATCTCGATTCTTAACATCTTCCTTGCGAGAAAATTAGCAAATAAAGATATTGCAATTCTCTGTATGGGCCAATTGACAACACTAACCCCATTCATATATCTTGACCCAACAATTAAATCATTTTCTTTAAGCCCTGATAGCAATTTGTCAATGTATTCAGGAGGGTGTGAGCCATCTGCATCCATGGTTACGACATTCTTGTAACCTTTCTCTATTGCGAATCTGAAACCATCCATCTCAGAATTTGCAAATGATCTCCGATCTGATCTAACTAAAATAGTTAACCTTTTATTTTTTATGCTTCCTTCTATCTTCTCTACTGTTCCATCTTTTGACCTATCGTCAACCACCAACACATCAATCTTTTTGTTTTCTAAAATCTTCTTTATTAAGCCCGGAGCTGTTTCTGCCTCGTTGTAACAAGGAAGTATTACTAGTGTTTCATTCATTTTTACACATCTTTTTATCCATTTTAAATTCTTCTACCAAAACCATAATAATAGATATTGCCACTATTCCGACTCCAATCCACTTTTGCGTAAGCATATTGTCTCCAAGTAATGCAATTCCGAAAAATATAGCAAATGGAGCTTCAAGAGTTAACAAAATTGCACTACTGGAAGAAGATAAAATCCTTTGTGCCCAAACCTGTAAAACAAATGTTACTGCACTAACAACTATACCTAGAAAAATTAACGAAGACCAATCTGCAGACTCAGGAAAAGAGAGTTTGCCATCAAATAAAAAAGATGAAAAAAAACTAAAAGAACAGATAGCGAACATTTGTATAGACGTAAATTTAAAAACATTATAAAGTTTAGATTTTTTGGCAATATAAATAATATGGCCCGCATAAGCAACGGCACATCCAAGAGTTAAAAAATCACCTCTGTTTGAAAACAAAGAATCAAAATTCAAACCTTCTGCCAAAATGAAGAACAAGCCAAAAAATGCTAAAAAACAAGCAAAGAAAGACTTTCGAGAAACGTTTTTCTTATCTAAAAAAAATGCAATTAAAGGTGTAAAAACAACATAAAAAACTGTAATTATTCCAGAATTAACAACACTTGTATACTTCAATCCAAAAGTTTGAAAAACATAACCTACAAATAACAAAAACCCAGCAATCATTCCATCTTTCCATATTTTTTTATCACCCATGTGAAAAAAATTAGGGGATCGAAAACATAAAGCCAGAACGATAAAAGCAATTAAAAATCGCCAAAACAACAACTCAAATACTGAAAAAGAATCTAACTGATTCTTCATTACAACAAAAGCATATCCCCATATCAACCCAACAAGAACCAACGCCAAAGACGCTCTAGTTTTAATGGTTAAAAACATAAGGCTACTCTATATTCAATTTTTTACAACTTAAAAACTAACTGGCTGAATGTGATATCTTTGCTTTAATGTGTTCAGGTACTTTTTCATATTTCAAAAATTCCATACTTGATGTACCAGTACCACTTGTAACATTCCTTAAAACAGTTGTATAGCCAAATGTTTCTGACAATGGCAAATGAACCTTAATAACTCTTGTTCCATCATCCAATATTTTAGTATCGTAGACAAGACCTCTTCTTTTTTCTAGATCACCAAGAACAACACCAACATGATCTTCTTTGACCATCACCTCTGCATCCATAATAGGCTCAAGCAATAAAGGTGATGCTTTCATAAAGGCTTTTCTAAAAGCATCTACGGCGGCAATCTTAAAAGCGATTTCAGACGAATCAACTTCATGGTAACTGCCATCAAGGAGCTTAAGATGAAAATCTATAACTTTATAACCTGCAATAGAGCCATTAAGTGCTGCTTCTTTCACGCCTTGAAGAACAGCTTTATGATAATCTTTTGGAACAGAACCACCCTTTGTCAGGTCTTCTAATTCTAAAACCTGATTCTTGTCTTTCTTCTTGGGCTCTATCTCAATAACAACATGACCATATTGCCCCCTTCCCCCACTCTGTCTAACATATCTTCCCTCTGCGGTGCTTGAAGCAGATATCGATTCCCTATATGAAACTTTCGGCTTGCCAACATTTGTGTCTAATTTAAACTCCCTAAGCAATCTACTAACTATTATGTCAAGATGCAACTCTCCCATTCCAGAAATTACGGTTTGTCCTGTTTCGGGATCAACAGAAAACTTAAATGAAGGATCTTCCTCACTTAATTTCGATAAAGATTCACCTAACTTGTCCAAATCAGCAGTTTTTTTAGGTTCCAAAGATATAGAAATAACAGGATCGGGAAAAACAACTCTTGAAAGTGAAAGAGAGTTTCCCTTATTTGTCATAGTGTCTCCAGTTGTAAAACTCTTTGCGCCGATAACCGCCCCAATATCACCTGGACCAAGCTCTTCGATATCCTCTCTTCTATCAGCATTCATCCTTAGGAGCCTTCCAACCCTTTCGGTCTTGCCAGTTCTTGGGTTGTAAATTTGATCTTTCGATTTGAGCGTCCCAGAATATATTCTTACAAAAATCAATTTACCTACAAATGGATCTGTAGCAACCTTAAAAGCCAATGCTGATAAATTTTCATCATGAACATTTAGAGAGGTTTCATCTCCATTTTTATCATAAGCAGGAATCTTTTCAATATCAATAGGGCTTGGAAGATAGTCTATAATTCCATCCAAAAGCATCTGGACACCTTTATTTTTCAAACTAGAACCACAAAAAACAGGAACAATGCCTTGTTTGATTGTTGCAGTTCTTATTGCCTTTTTCATTAAAGAAGATGGGATTTCCTTCTCGTCAAGGTATAAAGTCATAAGCTCATCGTCAAATTCTGCTAAAGAATCAAGAAGTATGCTTCTTGCCAGGAAAGATTCATCTTTCAACTCTTCTGGAATTGCGATTTCATTAAAATTTAAGCCATTCTCATCTACATACTCATAAGCTTTCATTTCAATAAGATCTATAAGCCCAGTAAACTCTGCTTCAGATCCAATTGGCATCTGAATAGGAATTGCATTTGATTTAAGTTTTTCATTTATTGAATGAACTGCATTTTCAAAATTGGCACCTGTTCTGTCCATCTTGTTAATAAAAACAACTCTAGGAACATTGTTTCTTGTGGCCTGCCTCCAAACAGTTTCGGATTGAGGTTGGACGCCCTCAACTGCACTCACTATAACAACAGCTCCATCAAGAACCCTAAGTGCTCTTTCAACCTCTATCGTAAAATCTACGTGACCGGGTGTATCTATTATGTTAATTTGATGATCCTTCCATTCTGTTGTAGTTGCAGCAGAAGTTATAGTTATACCTCGTTCTTGCTCTAGCTCCATCCAATCCATAGTCGCTGTACCATCATGGACCTCACCTAACCTATGAAGTCTTCCAGAATAAAAAAGAACTCTTTCTGAGGTTGTTGTCTTTCCAGCATCTATATGTGCAATAAAACCAATATTTCTAATATTTTTCATAATGTAAAAATAAAAATTACTCTTCGTAATTTTCCAAAACTGAATGGATTTGATTCAATTCATCATTTGTTGAATTCATAAGACTTGCCAGATTATAACCATTTCTATTGTCCATGTATGCTAATAAATCTAATAATTTAAACCTTCTTTGATTTCCAGCAGTTCTATGACATCTAAGAATGCCTGCCTCGGTATCCCGTCTTATAGTAGTGTGCGAAACACCTAGAAGCAATGCAGCTTGTTGCATTGTTAATTCAGGATTCAACAAGTCAATTATCAATTTTTTACGAGCATTTAAACGAGACAGAGCTTTAGCGTATTCCGCTTTTCTGCGGTCATTTTTGGCTAAACTCTGCTTAAGGTTTTCTGATGTAGAAGTATGATCAAGTTTCATTCAGAAGAGGTTGGTAGTATTTCAAAACCCAATCCTAAATCTTCTTTAACTTCCCTCGAATCGATTTCATCGACTCTACTTGAAGGAGGTCCTTGTCTGAGCAAACTTTTCATTTTTTCAAGATCTTTGTCTGATCCTTCCAAAACAACTTCAACATCACCGTTAAGCATATTTCGAGTAGTACCTGAAAGTCCTAAATTTATGGCCTGTGTTCTAGTAAACCACCTGAAACCAACACCTTGGACCCTACCTTTAACTTCAAATTTTCTTGTCGGCATAGTGACACATATATTAACCGATTTTCTTACAGTACCTTTAGGTACTGTATTTTTTAGGTAGATT
>CENY01354433.1_pt1 | contig 10341 bp, 9 predicted proteins | sample 356181 | NCBI WGS metagenome assembly CENY01 (sample SAMEA2619840, study PRJEB7988) | marine metagenome | isolation source: saline water (ENVO:00002010), including
TGCAGAAGAACAAGCCGAAGAAGCCAGCGAGCCTGCTGCAGAAGAACTTCCCAAACTTAGTGCAGGTGAAATTGATAAAATGAATGTGCCTAAACTAAAAGAAGCTGCTCTAGGATATGGCGGAAAAATTACTGGGGTTCATGGCATGGACAAAACACAATTAGTTCGTGTTTTGAAAGAGATCAATGATATCCCCCTTCAAGAAAATAAAAGAACTTCTAATATTGATCGTGCATCTATTAAAGAGAAAATTAAAACTCTCAAAAAAGAACGTGATCAATACCTAGAAACTCAAGATTCGCAACAACTGAAAAGAACAAGAAATAAAATTAAAGCCCTTAGAAGAAAGCTTGTTAGAGCTTAATGAAGTTCGCATTAGTTATAAAATAATTTAGGAAGAAACCTATTTTTGCATTTCTATAAACATTCGGAAATTAGGAATGTTAGATAAAACTCTGCAATTACAAACGATTAGTGGTAGTTCATCTTTTCCTGAAATTTTCTTTGAACCAGAAATCGATCGAATTTCTCTAACTACTCTTCAAATAAATCTTGGAAAAGTTTGCAATCAAACTTGCAATCACTGCCATGTAGATGCAGGTCCGCATAGGAAAGAAAGTATGACACTAGATACTTCTTCTAAAATTTTACAATGGATTAAAAAACACAAAATTTCCATTGTTGATATCACTGGTGGTGCCCCAGAGCTTAATCCAAATTTCAGAAAAATAGTTTCAGAATGTAGAGATCTCGGTACACATATAATTGTAAGATGTAATCTGACAGTAATTTTTGAAGAGGGACAAGAAGATTTAAGTGAATTCTATTCTAAAAATAAAGTAGAACTCATCTGTTCTTTGCCATGCTATCTCGAAGAAAATGTCGATTCACAAAGAGGTACTGGAGTTTTTCAGAAATCAATTCTCGCACTTCAAAAACTAAATTCATTGGGTTATGGAAGAGTTGAAGATCTGATTCTAAAACTTGTCTATAATCCACAAGATGATTCTCTCCCCCCTCCACAAAAAGAATTGGAAATAGAATATAAAATTGAGTTAAAAAAACTATTTAATATTGAATTTAACGAACTACTAACAATCACGAATATGCCAATAAATCGTTTTAGAACATTCTTGGAACGGAATAAAAAACTTCACGACTATTTTTTACTCCTTAAAAGTTCTTATAATACCCAAACAATCGATTCTCTAATGTGTCGACATTTGATAAGCGTAGACTGGAAAGGCTTTATCTATGATTGCGATTTTAACCAAATGCTAAACATGAAACTATCAAACCAAAAATTGTGGGATTACTCCCCTGAAGAATTAATTGGGAAAAAAATCAAAACAAATGACCATTGTTTTGGTTGTACTGCTGGTTCAGGTTCTTCATGCGGTGGTTCTTTAACCTAAAAAGAATTTTTCTTTTTTTTAAGGGGAAAAATGGAAGAATTTTTAAACCTATTTAAATCTGGACCCGCCCTTCTGCTTCTATCATGCTCAATTTTAATAGGCTTATTTTCGCCTGCAATTCTCTTTAGAAGCAAATTCAAAAAATCTACTAAAAGAAATAATGAAAAATATCCTCGTTTTTTAACAATATACTCGCTATTAGGAAAAAAAATATTTTTTCTGATAATGCTTTTAGAATCTATTACAACATTTTTTTTAATGTTTACAGCAATTTACTTTTTGCATTCAATACTGATCTCAGCACTAGTAGCAATAATAATTATGGCAGCCCATTCATTCTCTATTTTACACCCTCTTAGAGGCGGGTCTGGGACAGGACCAATTATTGGAATACTTCTAGCTTGCTCTCCCTGGACTTTAATTATTTGCCTTACTTTTTTCCTATTAATTTATATTTTCACAAAACAAATTGAACATGCCGAAATATTAACAATTGCTATAATGCCTTCTTTCTCAATCATCGTAAGTGATGGCGACTTGATTTTCATATTGATGACGACAATCCTAAGTATGATTTCGATAAAAAAACGTTGGTATTTAATAAAAGAGATCTTTGATCATAAAAAGAAATCTTTAAGCTGACCTTTATAGTGAGATAATGAATTTTCGTTATAATGCAATTCATATTATCTAAAATGAATAAAAAAGGAGGAAATGATGAGTTCTGGTATTTATGCTACTTGGTATGAACTAGAAGAAGAATCTAAATCTGAATTTTTAGATTGGATGCATAACAGCTATATTCCTCAAGAATTAACTAGACCTGGATATCTTTGGGCTGCTCATTATGAATTAGGGTATGTTGGTGAAGCAGTGCAAAAAGTAGTGGATACACTAATCTATGATAAAGGTTCTGCATTAGGTAGGGGTAGAGGTTTCTTGATTTTGTTTGGAGGAGTTTCTGCATATACTTTTTTCGATCCGAATCCAAATCAAAAAAAAGAAAAACAAGATGAGAACACATCAAAAATGCTAGGAATGCGGAAAGAGATTTATTCCTGCACTTTCTCAGAAGAATATAGGGTAGATGGATTAGAAGTGAAACAGAGAGGCCCTGGAATCACTGCAGCACCCGCTATCCAGATGGGGAATTTTAATATCGATAGTTATACAAATGAAACAGAGGTGTGTTCTTGGTATGCACAATACCGACTTCCTTTTATGACCGAAATACCCGGTTGTATAGGTGCGAGGAAACTCTTGGCATCTTCGGGTTGGGGGAAACATTCTATTCTTTATGAATTTATTTCTTTAGAAGCGAGAGAAAATTATTTTGTACCCCATGAAGCAAATAGTAATGACGAAAAAGTTTGGACATCAAAAATTTTACCTACACTCATTCATGCTCCGTGCTCTCCAAATGTAGGAATACGAATATGGCCCGAAAAATAAAAAATGGAGGAATAATGGATTACATATTTGATACGACAAAAATGCCAAAACAAGATGCAGGTGGAGATTACAGTACTGCTAATGGCCCCTTTGTAAAAGGGAAAAAAATTATTTTCGGAAAGTTCACAATACCGTCAGGAACACGTGCAGAAACTCATAGTCACCCTAATGAGCAATTTATCTTCCCACTTCAGGGAAAAGCACGCGTTACCATAAAAGGAAAAACAAAGACTGTTATTCCGGGAGATATCGTTTTTATACCTGCAAACACTCCTCACAGTTCTGTAGTGATTGGAAATGAAGATTTGATTTTTGTTACTGCGAAAGATACATCTTGGGGAATCGTAGGAATTAAGAAAAAAACTCCATCAAAAAAGAAATAAAAACATTAATACACATGATGGTTGATAAACTTAATTTCTTTTTTTAGTCTTTGTTAAATAAAATTTTAATGTTTTTTTAAGATATAAAAAGTCATGGAGGCAAACGTGGCAGATATAATAACAGGAATGATAAAACAATTTTCCTCTGATGATCGTTTTACTTTCGAACCAGCGTCCTCAGGAAAATCAATAAAGCTAGTGGTCAGTGAAACTTCATGGTTCGAAATTGAAAAAAGAGAAGATAACTTTTTAAGAATTAGTTTTGCGACTACGGATCGTTACATGAATGAAGATATAGAACATGCAATCTTAGATAGTAAAGACCCCATTGATGACTTTGTTTATGATGGTATGGAAGAAGCTGGAGAAGAAGATGAACATAAAGTCACTCATTTTCATGATGGAGCTTTTAGATATGCCATAGATTTAAATCTTGAAGATTCCGACTTAAGCGAACGTGCAGTGCGCGTTTTAAACGGACTTTTCTTCACTTTCGAAGAATTTGTTGAAGAAGCGGACTAAACTTTATTGAAAAAGGAGAATTGATAATGGTTTATTATAAAGTTTTAAGAGAGAACTTTTCTCTCATTTTCTTACTACTATTCATTTTCCTTTCTTCTTCATGTTTTTTTCCATCAAATTCTTTTTCTGCAAAGAAATACTTTGTAATAGCTTTCCAAGGCGATGCTGCGACATTAGACGCACATGGAAGAAATGAAACTACAACTATTTCTATTCAATCTCATATTTACGATACACTTATATTTAATGATATTGATGGTTCATATAAACCCTCTCTTGCAACTTCATGGAAACCTATCAATAGAACTGAATGGATTTTCAAACTCAGAAAAAACGTGAAATTTCACAACGGAGATCCTTTCGATTCTCAAGTCGCTATTGATAGTATTCTCAGAGCAAAAGGGCGAGGATTCAAAAAAAGTCAGATGAAACACTATACGAAAGGAATAAAGAAATTATCGATAATAGATAAATACACTTTCAAGATTGATACTGGGAAACCCTGGCCTTCTCTACCCTCTGAAATAGCCTCGATAAGAATGGTTCCGGTTTCACATATTAAAAAAGTAGGAAACGCAAAATTCGCTCGTTTTCCAGTCGGTACTGGAGCTTACAAATTTGTTAAGTGGATTAAAGACGACTATATCGAACTCATTGCAAACGAAAGTTGGTGGAAAGGACCACCTAAAATTAAGAACGTTCGTATACGTCCTATTCCAGTAAATGCAGCCAGAACTGCAGGACTTCTTTCAGGAGAAATTGATGTTGTTTGGGGGGTGGCACCCGTAGATGGCGCAAAACTTGCTAAAAATAAGAATCTCAACGTTTTCAAGACAATAACTCAAAGAACAATTTATCTCACTTTTGATCAATGGAGACAAAAGGGAGGAACGTTTAAAAAGGGAGGAAAGTACTCACCAGGCATCGAAGCAGGAAAACCCAATCCCTTTTTGCAACTAAAAATAAGAAAAGCCATCTCACACGCAATCAACGTTCCAGAACTTCTGCAAACTGTCATGCACAATAGTGGAAAACCAGCAACACTCTTAAATCCTCCGTTTGCTTTTGGTTATAACAAAAAAATCAAAAGATTAACCTACAACCCATCTAGAGCGAAACAATTGCTAAAAGAGGCAGGTTTCCCAAATGGATTTAAAACACGCTTAGACTGTCCGAATGATCGATACATTAACGATGGTCCTATGTGCCTAGCTATAGCAGGTATGCTTACTAAAGTTGGAATAAAAACTACTCCAAATCCAAGACCTAAAGCTGTTTTCTTCAAAAAGATGTCTGCAGGAGATCATTCCATGTATATGGCAGGATGGGGAACCGATCAAATTTTTCCAACATTCTCTGCTGCATTTCATACCAGAATACCTGGAAAGGGGTTTGGAAGAATCAACCGCGGCAGATATAGCAATAAATGGCTGGACAAACATATGATGGAAGCTGCTGTGGAAATGGACAATGATAAACGCAGAAAAATGTGGGAGAAAGCCTGGAAAACTGTGATGGATGACATCGCATTCCTCCCGCTTTATCAGCAAGCTGTTATTATCGCGACACAAAAAAATGTACATCTGGTTCCACGTGTTAATGAATGGGTATTGGCGCAAGAAATTTCTATAAAAAAATAAGACAAATTATTAGAATAATTAGTAGTTTAGATGTCTTTTTCTTTGCCCTAGGAGAGAGTGGACAATTTGTATAAGTTCATATTCAGACGTTTCATTCAAAGCATTGGTGTTCTCCTAGCAGTAAGCCTGATTATCTTCGCTATGTTGCAACTGACCGGAGATCCCATAGAGTTGATGCTGGGAGAAGAAGGAACGCAACAAGATGAAATTAGACTACGTAAAGCACTCGGCTTAGATAAACCTATTCCTCTTCAGTACGGACTTTTCCTAAAAAATGCGTTTCAAGGAAATCTAGGAATTTCTTATCATCACGGGGTTCCTGCTATGGAACTTGTTCTAGAACGTGTTCCGGCCACATTAGAACTTGTTGGTTTTTCCATGTTATTCGCAATTCTTATTTCAATTCCTCTTGGAGTATATGCAGCAAGTAAGAGAGGGAAATTTCGAGATCGTGCCATTTTAAGTTGTTCACTCATTGGAATATCTGCTCCTCCTTTTTGGGTTGGAATCGTATGTATTTTGTTTTTTAGTGTGGCACTAGGTTGGCTCCCAACCTCAGGAAGAGGGGGGTTCGAACATCTCATATTGCCGGCAGGATCTCTGGCTCTTTACCGGATTGCTCTTTTTATAAGATTAATTCGTTCAGGAATGCTCGATGTTCTTAATCAAGAATATATTCTTACTGCACATTCTAAAGGTTTATCCGAAAAAATTGTGTTTTATAAACATGCTCTTAAAAATACTCTGATCCCATTTATAACCATTGGAGGTCTTCAGATGGGCAGCCTTTTTGCAGGAGCAATTGTAACCGAGAGAATTTTTGCATGGCCAGGTATGGGAAGGCTTATTTTGGATTCGATTCAAAAACTAGATTACCCAGTTGTTATGTGTTGGGCATTAATAACTGCGTGTATTTTTATCGTCATTAATCTAATCGTAGATATATCTTATTCCATTATAGATCCTCGAATTAGGACAAACTAAAAAATGCAGAAAGTAATCGATTATCCAAAAAGAAATTCTCTTTCCATTTCTAAATTTCGGATGGATGCGTGTTTTAGTTTGTTTTTCTTTTTTATCATTTTAATTCTCGCTTTTCTTTCTCCCTGGATTTCTCCCCATGACCCTATCACCCATAAATTAACAGAAAACTTAAAAAGCCCTTTCTTTATGGAAGATTATTTACCTACACATTATTTAGGTACGGATGGTTTAGGAAGAGATTTGCTGAGTTTTATACTACACGGATTGAGAATATCTCTTATGGTAGGAATTGTATCCATTGCAATCTCTACTGTTTTAGGTATCACTCTCGGTTTATTCTCAGGTTATTTAGGAGGAAGATTTGACTCTTTTGTGATGCGTCTTGCTGATTTTCAGTTAACACTACCAACTGTTTTGGTTGCCTTAGCTGTAATAGCGGTTTTTGGTTCAGGAATTTGGAAATTAATTCTATTAATAGGTTTTACCCACTGGACTGTTTACGCAAGAATTGTTAGAGGATCTGTCCTTGTCGCGCGTGAAAAAGAGTTTATAGAAGCGGCTCGATCTATAGGTCAAAAATCTTACAGAATCATTTTTGTCCATATCTTACCCAGTGTGATTAACCCCGTTTTGATAATTAGTGCCGTAGAATTACCAAGAGTAATGCTACTAGAATCTACTCTGAGCTTTTTGGGCCTTGGAGTACCCCCAACCGTTCCTTCCCTAGGAGGTGCAATAGCACATGGATATGAATTTTTGCTAAGCGGGTATTGGTGGCTTACACTTTTCCCTGGTTTTGCGTTAATGTCTGTAGTAATCAGTATTAATATTATTGGCGACTGGCTTAGAGATTACACCGACCCAAGAAATTAAACATTTTTTTCAATCAATATAGGATCTAAAATGAAGGCAGAAAAATTAAAAAAATCGGTTCCCGATATCTTGAAGACATTTCTACCTGAGCTTTATCAATTATCGGATCTTATTTTTCAGAATCCTGAAATTGCATATGAAGAAGTAAAAGCGTCAAACTGGTTATCGTCATTTTTAAAAGAAAATGGTTTCAATGTAAAACAAAATGTTGGAAACGTTAAAACTGCATTTAAAGCAGAAAAAAGCACAAAAAAGAAAGGTCCAAGTATTGCATTTATTAGTGAATACGACGCACTTCCTGAATTAGGTCATGCATGTGGGCACAATATTATAGCTACCATGGGTGTGGGTGCTGCAGCTATTCTATCTTCCTTATCCAGCGAAATTCCTGGGAAAATTCTTTGTATAGGTACCCCTGCAGAAGAGGGAGGAGGCGGAAAAATTAAACTCCTTAAAAAAGGAGTTTTCGATGATGTAGACGCAGCAATGATGATTCACCCCAGCGGAAAAAACGAAATTTTTAGGCCAGCTCTCGCTAGAGTCAAAATCTTTTTTGATTTTTATGGGAAACCGACCCATGCGGCAGCTTCCCCAGAAAAAGGAATTAATGCTCTTGATGCCCTGGTTTCAACGTATCAAAATATCTCTTTACTTAGGCAACAGTTACCGGATGACGTACGAATCCATGGAATAATCACTAAGGGCGGTGATGCGTTAAATATAACCCCAGAACACACTCAACTTGTTTATCTTGTGAGAACCAAAAACAAGGATTTTCTTCCAGAACTCACTAAAAAAGTTATTGCATGCGCAAAAGGTGCTGCAATCTCGCATAATACAAAATTAAAATCACGGCTTGATCCACTTAAATATGACCCTTTAAAAAGAAATACTACAATGGAAACTCTTTTTGAAGGAAATCTCAAAACACTCGGAGAAAGTGTGGAAGAGAAAATATCCGATATTCCTGCCGGCAGTACAGATTTTGGAAATCTAAGCTACAAAATACCGGGTATACACCCCAGACTAAAAATGGTCGCGCCAAATATTTCTGCTCATACACCGGAATTTGAAAAAGCCAGCGGAGGAAAGGCAGGGAAAAAACTCATTGCACTGGGAACTCAGTTGATGGCTATGACAGCGATAGATCTCATGACATCAAAAAAAAATATGAAAAAAGTACGGGAAGACTTTAAAAGACAAATTTAAGAATCTACAAAAGAAAACTTAGAATCTACGCTTTCTCCTGGTACTACTTCTTCCAGTTTGTCCGGTAAACACTCTTAAATTGTGCGATACAGCCATATCTAATATTCTATATTGGCCTCTACAAATCTTTTGTAGTTTACTCTTTTTTTGCCAATCAAAATCTGTCCTTCTTCCAAGACCTGCTGCTTTTGACCATTGGATGACTGTAGTCCCATTGAATTTTTTTAGAGAAGCCTCCCATGCAGCATCTTTAATTACATTTTGTTTTCTTCGGGCAATTTTATGGTTTTTAAAAACTGCATTCATCATTTTATTTGTTAATTTTTGAACTGATGTAACTTTTCGTTTATTGATTAAATTGGACTTTAGACACAAATCTAAGTAATGATGATTAAAATAAATACCTGCAAATAATTGCTCAACTGTTTCTCCATTAACATAGATTCTTTTCTCCTTTTTTCCACTTTTTTTGTAATAGGTGACGTGTCCGTGAAGTTTGTTATTTTTAAATCGCCCTACGTATTTACTGCCATCGCTATAGTAATCGGTGCCTTGTCCGTGCTTAGAGTTGTTCTTCCAGCCACCAACGTATTTTCCGCCTTTGTGATAGTACATGGTACCTTGCCCATGAAAATTGCCATTCTTGAAACCACCAACGTATTTTCCGCCTTTTTTATAGTAATAGATCCCCTGACCATTCACCTCGCCGTTCTTAAATACGCCCATCAATTGGTTACCGTATACAGCGGCAATCATCTGAACTCCCACACAATTATTCCAAGATGCAGTCCTATCGGAAGGTAAGGGAGAACCTTTGCATTTTGGAAGACCAGTTGAAGACATCAATTTTTTTTCTTCTTCCGCCTTTTTCTTAACTCGTTCCATTTCTTCCTTTGAACCTATAAATTTGCCCTTTGCAAAAAAACCTTTGAACTCTTTGATTTTCTTATTCGTCCTCATATCATGTTTAGTCCAGATTCCCTTCCCATGAAAAATTCCATCCTTAAATTCACCTACATACGTAATTGTCTTGTTACGTTTCGATGATACAAAGAATAAAGTACCATTACTTATTTTACCTTTCTTCCATATTCCTCCCTCTGTCGAACGAAGCACGGGTTTATGGGCAATCCCTACACAATTATCCCATTTTTTTAAAGTTAAAAAATCATCAGTATTAGACAAAGCGTAAGGAAGTGGTGACCCCTTGCAAACTGGAAGACCAGTAGAAGAAGCGTACTTCTTTTCTAGTTTTCCATCGTCCAACTTGCCATGAATCCAAATTTCTTTCTTCACTTTCCCATTTTTATTAGTATAAGTTCCTCTGCCATGTCTTTTTCCGTTTGTATATTGAACCACTAATCTGGCACCATTTTGATACATCAATGTTGCTTTTCCGTGCCTTTTTCCTTTCTTCCAATCACCCATATATCTGTTGCCAGAACTGTAAAACAGAATCCCTTTTCCATGCCTTTTTCCTTTCTTCCACATGCCCACGTATCTAGAACCACTTCTAAAATTTAAGATCCCTATACAATCATTCCATCTTCTAGTTCCATAGTTAGCTGGGGATCCGTGGCATTTTGGAAGAGTAGAAGAGAGAAATTTCTGTACTTCATTGAATCCTTTATTTGAACCTACAAATTTGTTAGCAACCCACTTCCCTTTGTCCACTTTGAGTATTTTTGTTTTCGCTTTGTCTTTGTAAATTGTCTTAATTCCCTTTCCGTGCTTTTCGCCGTTCTTCCATTCACCTCGATATTCGACAAGGTAAAACTTCCTGCTTCTCCGTGATCTCTGCATATACATCACAGTCCCTACACATTTATTCCAATACTTCCCACCATTTATACCGCGACCGGG
>CENY01042611.1_pt1 | contig 10328 bp, 6 predicted proteins | sample 356181 | NCBI WGS metagenome assembly CENY01 (sample SAMEA2619840, study PRJEB7988) | marine metagenome | isolation source: saline water (ENVO:00002010), including
AGAGCTATAGCCGTACCTACTGATGTCGGGAACCCAGAATCAGTAGCGAACCTTTTTGAGAAAGCAGAAGCTACTTTTGGTAGATTAGATGTTCTTTTCAATAATGCTGGGATTGGATCACCAAGAATGAACATGGAAGATCTTCCAGTCGAAGATTGGCAGCGTGTTGTTGATACAAACTTAACAGGTAGTTTTGTATGCGCACAACATGCGATAAGGATTATGAAAAATCAGTCGCCGCAAGGTGGCAGAATTATAAATAACGGTTCTATTTCAGCGTATACACCTAGGCCGGATGCGGTTGCATATACAGCTACGAAACACGCTATCACAGGTCTTACCAAGCAGATATCTTTAGATGGCCGTAAATACAATATTGCTTGCAGCCAAGTTGATGTCGGAAATGCTGCTACTCCAATGACTGCTAGAATGCAAGGTGGAGTCTTACAGGCTAATGGTGAGACTATGGCAGAGCCTACTTTTAATGTAGAACATGTAGGCGAAACGGTTTTATATATATCAAACTTACCGTTGGACGCTAACATACAGTTTGTTACGATAATGGCAACCCAAATGCCTTACGTCGGCAGGGGTTAGAAATCTGGTTTGTATTAAATACCGTTTGGTAGATCAGGATTGCATTTTTTCTAGATCTTCGACTGGGATGTGGCAGTTTATTACGTGATTTTCTCTTGCAGATATGTTCTGTATGGGTGGTGTTTCTGTGTCACATATTGATCCCAATTTGCGTGGGCATCGACTTGCAAAAAAACAGCCTGTGAATTGCTCGCGCATAGTTGGAACAGCCCCTTCTAATCTAAGTGGATTAGGATTTGCATCTGGATCTGGAATAGGCGCTGCTGACAAAAGAGCTTCCGTGTAAGGGTGGGACGGTGTGCCTAGGACACTTTCTGATGGTCCGTATTCCGCTATATGGCCAGCATAAACCACCATTATGTCATCTGAAATGTATCTGACAACACCAAGGTCATGAGTGATAAATAGATAGGAGTTACCTAATTCATGTTGGCGATCTTCTAGCAACCCTAGGACTTGAGCTTGCACTGAAACGTCTAATGCAGACACAGCTTCGTCGGCCACTACTATTTCTGGATTGGTGGCAAAAGCGCCCGCGATAGCAACTCTTTGTTGCTCTCCTCCGCTAAGTTCTGATGGTAGTCTTTCTAAATAGCTGGGGTCTAAACCGACTTCTTCCATAAGAGACGCAGCTCTGTCTTCACTTTCCTGTTTAGTCAACTTTGAAAAGCGCATTAGTGATCTTATTAGGGTCTTTTTAATCTTTAATTTAGGGTTTAACGAGGCGGTAGGGTTTTGAAAAACCATTTGAATGGCAGATTTGTCTTCGTTGGAACGATTTTCTACAATTTTATCTAATTCACTTCCATTCAACTGAAGGGATCCATCTTGTGCTTTTATTAGCCCTACCACAGCTCGGGCTAAAGTCGATTTACCCGAACCGCTTTCCCCGACAATTCCTAAAGTTTTGCCTTGAGCCATTTTGAAATCTATCTGATTAAGCGCTCTGACTGGTAGATCTATATCTGGTCCAAAAGCCATGTATTTTTTTCGTCTTTTCCCGTATTCGTGTGTTATTCCGGTCCCGGTTAAGACGGTTGGACTGTCCACATCTTTTCGACTTATTCTTTCCTCAGCCCCTCCCCAAGTGTCCGGGGATACTTTAGAACTGTGAAAACATCTTACTTGAGAGTTTTCTTCCATAAATTCCAGATTGGGGGCGGTTGTTGTGCATTTTGAATCTGCTAGTGGACAGCGTTCTGCAAACAGACAGGAATTTACGACGGCTTCCTGAGATGAATAAACAAACCCAGGTATTCTTTTTAATCTTGACGAAACTTCTCCCTCACCTGGAGGTTTAGGGACACATGAAAGAAGACCAGAAGTATATGGATGTTTAGGTGAAGCAAATAAATCCTTTACATTTGATTGTTCAACTGTCTGGCCTGCGTACATAACTGCTACTCTATCTGCGACTCGAGCGATAACTCCGAGATTATGGGTCACATAAAGTATTCCTGCATTCACGCGTTCTTTTAGGCTTGCCACTAGATCTAATATAGTAGCTTCGGTTGTCACATCTAACCCTGTCGTTGGTTCGTCCATTATCAATAGGTCAGGGTCACAAGCAAGAGCCATGGCAATCATCACTCTTTGTTGCATACCTCCACTTAATTCATGTGGGTATCTGTCTCCGACTTGCTCTGCATCCGCTAATCCCACACTTTCAAATAATTCGACCACTTTTTCGTATCTGGCAGTTTGGTCTAAGTCTAAATGTTCAGAGATCACTTCTTGAACCTGGAGACCTATCTTCATAGAAGGATTCAATGATGTCGTTGGGTCTTGATAGACCATGGCGATTCGGTTCCCTCTTATCTCTCGCAAATCTTCTGCGGACAAGGAAGATATGTCCTTTCCTTCAAAGGATATTGACCCACCTGTTTCCGCTGTGGTTGGCAAATATCCCATTACAGCAAATGCAGTAGTTGATTTACCGCAACCTGATTCTCCGACAATTCCCAGTACCTCTCCTCTTGAAATCTCAAAAGAAGCTTCCCTTACAGCGGTAACAGTACCTCTTGGAGTGAAGAAGGTTACCGATAAATTTTCAACTTTAAGTAATGGTTCTTTATTCATTACTTCTCACCTCGATCTTCAGGGAGCTGTAAGGATTGCCTGATGCCATCGGCAAATAGATTAACCCCAATAACAAGTGTGCCCATTGCGAAAGCGGGCGCCAGGGATGCCCAAGGTGCTAAAGCTAAATGACTTCGGCTTTCGTTGACCATAAGTCCCCAGTCCGGTGTTGGTGGTTGTACGCCTAGACCTAGAAACCCTAGAGAAGCGGTCAATAATAAAGCGAAGCTGAGCCTTAAGCTTGCTTCGACGCCAATCACGGGTATGATGTTCGGCAAAATTTCGCGGATGACAATGTGGTACAAAGGTTCCCCTCTGAGACGTGCATTTTGAACAAATTCTAGTGGCTTTATGGTAAGGGCGGCGCTCCTAATCACACGACTGTTATTGGGAGTAAATGCGATCCCAATAACAGCTATGATTAACCAAGATTCGTCCAGTGCGGTTCTTTGTAGACCGATAGTGATTAATAATAAAGCTAGCAGTAAAGACGGAAACGATAAGAGAAAATCCATTGCCCTCATAGCTATTTGGTCAAACCATCCCCCTAGATATCCACTCGTAATGCCAATAATAGTTCCGAGGAAAATCCCCAAAGTCGTACCTACTACTGAAATCCAAATTATGGATCTGGCCCCAGCCACAACTCTGCTTAACACGTCTCGCCCGTTATGGTCGGTTCCAAAAAGATGAGTCCATGATGGCGATTCAAATCGATGGTCCAAATCATATTCCGTTGGGTTGTAAGGTGTTAGCCATGAGCCAAAAATAATCACAATGGAATACATTATTAATATTGCGAATCCGATTCTGCCACTGTTTGTTCGAAGTGGTATTTTGGCGAGGTCAATGATTTTCACAAAAATATCGTTTAGCGACTGAAGCACCGTTATTTTCCTACTGACATCGCTCGCATTCATTTTATTGTCCTACTCTAACCCTAGGATTTAGTAAACCATAGACCAGGTCCGCGGCGAGGTTGGCGAATGCGTATATAGCAGCTATTACCAATGCTGTTGATTGAAGAAGTCGCATGTCTCGTGTATCTATGGCCATGATTAATAGGCTGCCAATACCGGGGTAAGCAAAAACGAATTCGACAACAATTATTCCTCCAAACATCCAACCGACGTTGTTAGCTATTACTGTAATAGTAGGTATTAGGGCATTTGGTAGGACATGTTTAAACACGACCTGCCTCATGCTGATGCCTTTTAATATGGCGGTCCTCACGTAATTGCTTTCCATAACCTCTATCACGTTGGCCCTTGCCATACGCAATATATATGCAAACAAAGCTCCTGTGATAGTTAATGTGGGGAGTACCAATATCTTGGGACTACTCCAAATACTTTCCCCGGGGAGCATAATGCTGGAGGATGGGAACCAACCTAATTTGGTGGCAAAAACCATCATTAATATGACGCCAATAATAAACTCTGGAATGGAGATCGCTAGGAGACTTCCTATACTTAATATCCTGTCGAGTTTTGTGTCCGGTCTTGTCCCCGCCAATACCCCGCAAAACAATGAAGTTGGAACAGCTATTAGAAATGCCGCTGCGGCAAGCAGGGCAGAGTTTGGGAGCCTACTTTTAACCATGCTGTTTATGGTGGCACCTCCCCGAGCGGCCATTCCAAGATCACCCTGTGCAGCATTCTTGATCCACTTGTAATATCTTTCCACGGGGTGCTTATCAAGACCCATATTATGACGGAGGTTTTTTAGGTTACTCTCTGTGGCTTGCTGGCCCAACAGAAGAGATGCTGCGTCTCCCGGCAAAAATTCTGTAGCTGTAAATATAGCAACTGACACAAAAAAAAGAGTAACTAGGATAAGAGATATTCTTATGACCAGAAATCTAAAGATATCAAAGGGCTCCTTGGCTAGGTATTAGACATGACAGGTATCTGAGGTTATAACCTCAGATACCTGTCATAAGACTCAAACTTTTAAGTTAGGGATAGTTGTAAAAACTATTCCGTTGTCCACCAATCTTCCATAAACACCCAGTTATTTGGATGCGCTTGGACTCCCTGTACGTGATTCTGATGGGCAATCAAAACTGGGACATATAGCAGATATGCACTAGGGACTTCCTCTATGAGGATTTCCTGTATTTCTTTCCAGTAACCTTTTCTTACATCGAAGTCAATTTCAGTGGAGGACAGCTCCAACAATTCGTCCATTCGAGGACTATTGAAATATGACTCGTTCCAGCTTCCACCACCCTTAAGCGCAACACTGACTGCTTGAGCTGCAGGTCGGCCGTTCCAGGCGGAAGTGACCATAGGAGTTCCTCCGGGTTGCATCCATATAGCTTCCCAGAATGTAGACTCTTCATGCTTGGCAACTTCAACTTCAATTGGTAGGTCAGTGGCTTCTATGGATTGCTCCACAGCAAGTGCCATTTCTAACATCTGGTTGAAGTCTGAGGCATCAAGCTCGAAACTCAACGGGTTTGATTCATCATAACCAGCAGCTGTCAGATAGCTGCGGGACAACTCGATATCTTGGTTGATAATAGGCTGGCCATCCCAGTACATTGGGTCGGCTGTTCCGATAGGGTGGTCATTAGCATTTGCGCCAAATCCATACGTGACAGCTTTTCTTACAAAGTCTCTGTCAATAGCGTACTGAATGGCCTTTCTGGCATTTTTATCAGCAAATATACTGTCCTCTCTGGTATCCATTACTAAGTTTCTGATGGTTGCAGAGTCGGCACCAGTTACTGTAATACTGCTGTTACTATTCAGACCTTCAACTTGAGCCAGTGAGAACGTGCCGATCACATCTACGGCACCAGATTTCATAGCCTCAATTCTTGTTGCTTCCTCAGGCATATAGTAGAAAATGATCTGGTCGTAGAAAGGTTTCCCTTCCACCCAATAATCTTCATATTTATGCATTACTGTTCTCTCGGCTGGGTTGTGGTCCCCAAGAGTGTATGGACCAGTTCCAAAATCAGTACTGGAATTTTGCAATGTTTCCTGTGTTATACCGTTGGGGACTATCCGTGCGTGATAGTCAGATAAATCCCTAGGTAAATTGACGTTGGATCCCTTCAGTGTGAATACCACTGTGTCATCATCAGGAGCGGTTATTTCACTGATGTAGTCTATTTCTCCCAGGAGTGGAGAGGCTGTTGCCTCATCCAAAATACGATCAAATGAGAATTTAACATCAGCAGATGTAAGCGGTGATCCATCATGGAAAGTCACCCCATCTCTCACGTCAATTGTATAAACGGACAACTCTTCATTTGCAGACCAGTTTTCTGCTAGCCTGTTCACAATAGCACCGTCGTACCATGGCTCTGTCAGGTTGTCATAGGTGTGGTTACTGTACATGGCGCTCCCAGTGGATAGACCCATAATTGCAGGGTCCATTGCACCAAAGTCAACAGTACCAAATTTTAAAGTGCCTCCATATCGTTGCCCGCCTTCACCTACTATAACTGGGATTGGTGTCGCTACAACAACAACTTCTTTCTCAACCTCTACGGGGACTTCCTTGATTACCTCTTTAACAATTTCTTTAACAACTTCTACTTCTTCCACCACCGTTCTCACGGCACCTTCTTTCTCGATTATCTTTTCAACTGGGACTTCCTTAACCACTTCTTTGATAACTTCAACTTCAACCTCTTTTACAATGGTTTCAGCTTCACAAGCGACCATGAATGCGGAAAATGCCGCAATTGATAGGATCAAGAGTGATCTTACGACTCTATTTCCCTTTGCTATATTCAACATAATTTTCTCCTTCGTTTGTTGGGTTGTGCGAAATATCAAATAAATAAAAAGATACATAGGGTGGTATCTAAGGATGCGGCCGTTGGATTTCTGGATAGGCTCCAGATTGGTGCTAACTAGCTTTAGTAATTGCCTCGCACGATGCGGGCTAAGTACGACCTTTTAAGCAAAGTGATTTAGAAGATTTTAAGAGCGATTCTTCTGAAATCATAATGAATATGGGCTTCCACCACTATTCGGTTGTTTGAAGTTATCTCCCCACTTCGGGTTTATGGATAATCCTTCCGAAGCGGGTTTAAATATATATAAATGAATCCTGATGGTCAAGTTTGTGTACCGTCATTGGAATCTGCATAAAAGTCATATTACGACGCCCGATTTTCTATATAGCCTTGCGAAATTCTATCGATTATGACGGCTAATATGACAATGGCGCACCCAGCAATTATGGCTTCGCCTTCTTTTAATTGCCCCATTGCTCTTAATACCTCAATACCCAGTCCTCCTGCTCCAACCATGGCAGCAATTGTGGACATGGCGAGAGCCATCATAACCGTCTGGTTTATACCAGCCATAATAGTAGGAATTGCCATCGGTATTTGTATTTTCAACAGTAATTGCATATCACTTGATCCAAAAGATCTGCCTGCTTCTACAACGGATTCATCTACTTGTCTTATTCCTAAATTTGTTAGTCGGATACATGGTGGTAGAGCGTAAAGGACGGTAGCAAATATTGCAGCGACATTTCCCAGGCCGAAAAGCATAATGCCAGGAACGAGATAAACGAAACTTGGCATGGTTTGCATGGTGTCTAAGACTGGTCGTATGCCGGTATCAACTGAGTCGCTTCTAGCCGCTAAAATTCCTACCGGGACACCGACAACTATTGATAGGAAGACGGATACTATCATTATCGCTACGGTCACCATAGTTGGTTCCCACAAATTGACTGTAGCTAATATGACTAAACCGACCACGGACATAGCAGCGATTTTTAATGAGGCTACTTTCCATCCGATTATAAAAACAAGAGCCATCATAACTGGCCAAGGAATCCACACCAAAAGGTCTCTAAGTTTACCTAAAACAACCTTGAGAGCATCACTAACAGCATCGAAGAAATCGCCGAAATTAATCACAATCCAGTCAACAGAATCATCAAGAAACCCTTCAATTTCTTTGCTGGTATCGACTGGGAAATCTAAAGCAAATTCAAATCCGGCTCCGTGTATCATGGTAGATAAGACTATGGTGGCCAAAATCACCACAGATGGGAAATAAATTTTTTTTAGACCATTATTTACCCGTCGAGATGTACCTGTTTTTGAATCCTCAATTTCTTTGTCTGTTGTCGACATGAAACTTGGTACTCCAATGGCCTAATGTTTTAATTAAATAACTATTGAGCAAGTGATTTCAAAATAGAACTCTGTGTTATGACACCTAATAGATTTTGCTCTGAATCGACGACTGGAACTGGAGTTTCCGAAACTGCGAGTTTCGAAATTGCAGGTTTAACATTACTAGAGTCCAATATTGCTTTAGGTGACTCTCTGAGCATGTGATCTAATTCTTCTGCTGATGCCGATCGTTCGATATCGCCTCGCATCAGAACACCGAGTGAATTACCTGACTCATCTACAAATGCCACATGTTGGGCTCTGACTTTACTGAGACGGTCCTTTAATTTAGTTAAATCTGTTGAATAGGTCCATTTTAGGTCAGGGTCGACGGATATGGCGGATACGTCAAGAACTTTTTCCTTAGAGACATCTTCAGTAAATTCAGTCACAAAATCGTCTACAGGATTGAGTATTATCTCTTCAGGGGTTCCCATCTGTATAATCTCACCATCTCTCATTATTGCTATCCTATCTCCTACAGTGACGGCTTCGTCCAAATCGTGAGTTATAAAGACCATAGTCTTTTTTATTTCTTTTTGTAATTCTGCAAGTTCCGATCTCATTTGACGCCTAATCAGGGGATCTAATCCACTGAAGGGTTCATCCATGAGTAAAATCTCGGGATCCACAGCCAATGCTCTTGCTAATCCAACTCGTTGTTGCATACCGCCACTCAATTGGCTGACTCTAGAATCTTCCCAACCATTCAATCCAACCAAATCAAGCATTGTTTGTGCTTTTTGATGGCGCTCTAGGCGTGATATACCTTTAACCTCCAACCCATAGCAGGCATTATCCATTACGTTGCGATGAGGTAAGAGGCCGAAATTTTGAAAGACCATTGAGATCTTAGTTCGCCGAAAATCCCTTAGGTCTCTATCACTTAAAGAGGTCACGTCCTCTTCGTCAACGAATATGCTTCCGGATGTGGTTTCAATTAGACGAATCAGACATCTTACAAGTGTGGATTTACCGCTTCCAGATAAACCCATGACAACAAATGTTTCTCCTTTCTTCACTTTAAAGGAAACATCTTTTAATGCAACAACTTGATTAAATTCAGATTGAATTTCTGATCTTGATTTTTCCGCATTCTCAGGTGCTAAAGCGCTCATCGGATTATTGCCGAACACCTTCCATAGATGTTCCACTTTGATGTGATGGCTAATTTGTGTTGAGTAAGCGGTCATAATTCACAGTGGTGACAGGCACTAGGAGGGCCAGCCTTCACGGGCCGGCCCCCCATACTATGATGTCTACAGTTAGCGGGATTAATATCTCAAACTAACCGAATTTATTCTTGGGCCAAAGCGCCCAGTACATTTGCGAGTACATCTTCTGGTACCCAGCTCTGCCAGGCATCATTGTTGCTGAGAAACCAAACAGCAGTTGCCTCAAAGGCTTCTTCTGAGGTGCCGTAGTTCTCAGAATTTTCGCCGTACCACGCATCAGCAACTAATTGATTTCCAGCTGACCAGTCCCATTTGTTAAAGAAACTAATTAAATAAGGAGCGTCCTGAACAAGACCGGTGTTCATGGCGATCATGATTTCAGCTGGAGGGAAAGCGCAACCGTGTACTGGATCATTTCCTGCGCAAGTACTAGGATCTGGCTGTTCCAAATCTACGACTTTTTCAGGATATCCAAGATCCAACATCAACTTTGTTGGGCCCCAGTAGTAGAACAGAATTGGCTCTTCTTTCTTGAAGGCACCTTCTATTGCAGCGCCGAGGGCACCTGAGGTTCCTGGGTCTCTCAGCTCAACATGATCTGCAAGTCCGTACGCCTCTATTTGTCCTGGTCCAGCCTCGGTCCCCTCTTGGACTCCTCGACAGGCCCATCCAGCGATACAACCATAAAGTACGGCTTTACCACCGCTATCTGCTTCTGCAAACAGAGCTTTATATTGCTCATCTTTCAGATCTTCAACTGAATCCAAATCTGGGTTTGCTTCCTGAACGTATGCAGGGATAAGGAAGGTACTTTGCCAGTTATCTTCAAGACTCTTACCGACAGGAATAACTTCACCAGCTTTGACTGCATCGTTCCAAACTACGTTCTGGTTGGGAAGCCAGATTTCCATTGTTATGTCAACATCACCCTTTCGCAGCCCCTGGAATAGAGGGACTGTGGCTCCTTCTACTTGAGAAGTTTCATGTCCATATCCGTTTTCTACTATATATCGGGCGATTCCGTTTTGGACTAAAGCACTGTCCCAGTTAAGGCCACCAAATACGATTTCTCGTTTTGGTCCTTCTGGTACAGGGACTTCAACTTCAACTTCAACAATTTTTTCTACTTCTTTAACAACCTCTACCTCTTTAACAACCTCTACCTCTTTAACTACCTCTACCTCTTCTCTTACGGTTCTAACCGCCCCTTCCTTCTCTACTATCTTCTCAACTTCAACTATCTTTTCAACAGGCACTTCTTTAATGACTTCGACCTCTTTGACGATGGTCTCAGCTTCACAGGCCGTGGCAAGCACGAA
>CENY01009278.1_pt1 | contig 10316 bp, 12 predicted proteins | sample 356181 | NCBI WGS metagenome assembly CENY01 (sample SAMEA2619840, study PRJEB7988) | marine metagenome | isolation source: saline water (ENVO:00002010), including
TTGGTGCTTGGTAAAAATGATATCCAAGATAATTAAAACCAGATACAAAAATAAGGATTATTAAGGTTTTTATACCCGAAGAAAAACCCTGCCAGTTTGAAGCCATTGCCAAAATCAAACCCAAACCCACCAAGACTCCACCGAAAACCAATAATGCACTAATGAAACTAGTCATCTTCGCATTTTCTTTTGAATACCTTGAACTTATTAGATTTGCTTGATCTTCTGAAATTATTCCTTCCTTGACCCAGGATTTCAATTGATCAAGCAACCATTTAATGTTATTCATCATCTTTTCCCCATAGGGGAGCAAATATCCAATAAACAAATCCTATAGTCAAAAGTCCGGCGATTAAAGGTTGGTAATCAGTCATTATTCTGCCTTGTTTTTTGATAATTTTCGCAAAAAGAAAAAACCACCCACACAAAAGGCAAAGGGCAAATACCAAACAATCTGGTGTATTCCTTTTTTAGGGGGTTCAAAAACAATCCAATCGCCATACCTTTCTATTAAATAATCTCTAATTTCAGAATCTGTCTTTCCCTCTAAAACCATATCGAGTATCACTTCATAGATCTCATTACTGATTGGTGTGTCAGAGTCAGCAATACTGACAAATTTACAGGTTGGGCACCTGAAACTTTCAGCTATAGAAAGAGCTCTATTCTCCTCCTCTTGTGTCGGGTTTAAAACAAGAGCTAAACTAATAGCTAATAAAAATTTAATTTTCTTCTCCCATGATCAAATTAATATTTTCCAACAAACTCTCCTCAGTTAATAAGCCAATAATTTTTGCTCTAACTATACCTTTTGAATCAATAAAAAAAGTTTCAGGAGCCCCGGTAACACCCCAATCAACCAATGATTTTCCATCCATGTCGATCCAATTTGAATACTTTAAACCAAAAACATCTATCATCTCTTGAGCATCCTCTGCAGTGTCGTCAAAAGCAACCCCGATCAAAACAGGGCACTGGCCGGGAGATTGGCTTTCACACTGAGCCCACAAGGTGCTCCACTTCTTCAATAACGGGAATTCCTCCCTGCATGGAGGGCACCAACTACCCCACCAATTAACTATAGTTACGGGTGGCCAATCTTCATCTTCGTAATCTAGAAAATATTCATCGTATGCCTCTTCAAGATTGACTAAAGCTTGTTGGGTTGGAGCCTTTTTACCCTGTAAGGAGAAATCTGAGATAACTTCATCTGAAGAATTTTTCTCAAGAATGGACAAACCTTTCGCCAACACAAAAACAAAACAGTAAATAAAAAAAAGGACCTTGATGAATCTTGAATACTGAACCTTCATCGTCTCTCACTTCCAATAATAACCAAAAAACCCAAAATAGAAATAATTCCACCAATCCAAATAAATTTTAAAAATGGCTGAATCGTTACTCTGTATCTAACTTTGGAATCATTGATAATTTCAGACATAGATAAAGTAATGTCTCTTTTCCAGTTTGATTTAAGGCCCATCTCAGTGGTTGGTGACCAATTGGGACCATAATCTCTTTTCTCCGGATAGAGAATCTTTGTGCCACCATCTGAAGAAACATAGACCGATGCACCAAAAGAAGAATAATTTTCACTATTAGTGATTTGTAACCCATTTGCATCCTGGATCAATTCAACATCGTAATCATCTAAAACAAATGGTGTTTCATTTTCTAGAATTGCATCAGTTTGAAATTTGTGCTCGACACTTGCAGTAGCCCCTATAGCCAAAAACAAAACTCCAAGATGGACAATGAGTCCTCCATGATAACTACTCATAAAACGACCTTTTTTGGAGTCTAAAAATTCTTTACAGGTTGGCAAAAGAGTGAACCCGAGCAAAAAAGTAGTTAAAAAATGCTCCCACGAACTGTCAAGCCAAGGCAAGCCTATAGAGGATCTAATGTAGCTGAAAAGCAAGAAAGACAGTAACCCTCCAATAGTTCCTATTTTTAAATAATTTTTAAATTTCTTGCCTGCTTTTCTTTTCCATGAAAGCCATGGGGCGATTGAAAGCAAAATTAAGGCTGGCATTGATATCGGTGGTATTGTTTTTTCAAAATATGGAGCTCCAACACTAACCTTTTCACCTGTTGATATTTCTGAAAATATTGGCCATGTGGTTCCAAAAAATACAGCAACAAACATCCCTAGAAACAATAAATTATTGAAAAGTATGGCATTTTCCTTTGAAGCAGATTCTTTTAAATCGCTATTGTCTTTGAGTGAATCCCAATTAAAACCCAAAAAACCAAAAGCAAAAAGTAAATAAACTGTTATGTACCCTAAAAACCAATAACCAAGATCGCTTTCTGAAAAAGCATGGACACTTGTAATGATTCCGCTCCGCGTAATAAATGTCCCGACAAGCGTCATTCCGTAAGCAGCAAGAATAAGAAATAAATTCCATCTATTGAATAATTTTCTTGCCTTGAAGGCTAAAGCGCTGTGAGCAAAAGCCGTTAAAAGCAACCATGGCATAAGGCTAGCATTTTCCACGGGATCCCAAAACCACCAACCACCCCAGCCCAATTCATGATAAGCCCACCATGATCCAACCAAAATTCCTGTTGTTAAAAAAAACCACGCATAGTTTGTCCAATAACGAGACAGCTGGATCCATTCCTCATTTTTATTTAACAAATGTGTAATTGCATAAGAAGCCGGTATTGTTATGCCAGTGAAACCAAGATAAAGCAAAGGGGGGTGGATCGCCATTCCTGGATCTTGTAATAATGGATTCATTCCAATGCCATCTAAAGGAATAGTAAAGCGATCATCAAAAGAAGCCAAAGGATTAGCAAACTTCAACATTAAGCCAGAAAAGAAGCAAAGTGTTGCTGAGGGGAGCAGTAAAAATGATGTCAAGATTGAACCGCGAAGCTTGTCTTTAGATATTGCCAAAAAAGTAAACAAGCAAATTAAAAATGCCCACAACAATAAACCTCCCTCAAGGCTCCCCCACCATGCTGAAAAAAGATACATGGTTGGTTGTGATTTTGATGACACGGTAGCTACATAACGAATAGAAAAATCATGTGTAAAAAGAGCATATTGCAACCCAAAAACAGTCAATAACGAACCTATACATGATGTCAAAAACGATCTTTTTGCCACAAGGGACCATTGAGATTTTGATTTAAGGTCGAGAACTGAAAACACTAAAGCAAATAATGCCCCTGCACAAAGAGCCCATAGACCAAATCTTCCTAAAAAAACTGGCCAACTAGCAATCATTCAAGTGTCCCGGAAGGTATGCCTGAGCCAAACCTTTTCTTCATTTCCGTTTTATCAAGATGCTCTTTGGAGTATTCCTCTCCATGCTTAACAAAAATATCATCAGCATAAAAAATCCACTCATCAGCAGAAAAATACCCGTTATCAACCTCGCTTGGGAATATTCCTTCAGCAACTGCCCCTTGGCCTTCAGCAAACATGTCAGGCAGGATTCCCTCATACCGAACCCTAACAACACCTCTCTCATCATCAGTTAAAACAAAAAAAATAACTTCATCTTCAACAGATATAGAGTCTGGCTGAACAAAACCTCCAATCCTAATTCTTGCATCCTGTTCCATTTCATCACTGCTGATAGATTGCTCCACCTCTGTAGGAAAATAAAAAAACAAAGATGCATCTTGGATTCCAGAAAAAACTAACCATAAAATAGCCAAAAAAGCCATTATTAACGAAATCATCGTTCTGTTCATGGTAGCGGGTTTTTCCCTTGCCTTTTCCAGAAAAGATAACATATCACAACAACAATTGCGTAACTGAAATAAATAGTTGGCAAATAGTTATTCATTTTCAACCTTCAATAATCTACTTTTAATGCAGCAAAAAGACCAGTAAATTACAATCCCAAAGCAAACAAGCAATATCATAAACATGTCACCATCAATTTTTGGAGGGCCCTCCTGTCTAAATATTGTAGAACCCTGATGTAACGTTCTCCAATAATTAACCGAGAGATGTACTAAAGGAACGTTTAACGCAGCAATGATGGAGATAATACTTCCTACCCTTTGGCCTTCAGGATTATCTCCATAAACATCCCTAACAATTAAATATGCACAAAGTATTAAAAACAATATCAACATAGTGGTTAACCTAGCATCCCAAACCCACCATGTTCCCCAAGTCATTTTCCCCCATATGCTTCCTGTCATTAATGTCAAAAAGGCTGAAATGGTCCCAACCTCAATTAACGATCTGGAAATTCTTTCCCACTCTGATTCCCTTTTCCACAAATAAAGACAAGAGGTTAAGGCTGCAAAAACAGTAGTTAAAAACGAATTCCATGCGAAGGGAACGTGTAGATAAAGCATAAAAACTCTTTTCCCCATCCCCTGGGCTAAGTCGGGCGGAGACCAATAAAAAATGGCAAGGTTGACAATAATCATCAAAACCAACCATAAAGGGAAATTTTTTCTCATGAATCTAAAGCTTTCTCTCCTAAGCCAAACACAAGCAAAAATTGTACAAAAGAATAAACAAATAATATGTAAAACCAATTACCAACAAGCAACCCATCTGCAATTATGTCTTTTGTAATATTTATAGATGACATAAGTATTGGAACAGCTAATGGGTATAGAAATAAGGGAAGCAGTATATTTCTAAAATTCAAACCTAAAGATAAAGCTCCAAAAATACCGCCTAAAAAACCAAAAGCAATTGAGCTAAAGATAATCACAATTAACAAAAAAACAACCTGCTCTATAGTCAAGCTGTAATCAAAAAAGAAAAAAGTCATTAAGAGAGTTGCAATCGTGATAAGGAAGCATAAAAAAGCCCCCCATAAACTTTTACCTAAAACTATTCCCCCGCGATCCAGTGATGATGATTTTAAAAAATCAAGCAATGATTCATTCTCTTCATCATCCCAGATTTTTAAAATTCCAATACTGCTTGAAAGTATAGAGGTAACCCAAATTAATCCTGGTAAAAAATTCACTAAATCTTTTGGGGATGGCTCATAGGCAACCTCGAAAACAACAATAAACATTATAGAAAGCAAAAAAAGACCCAAAAATCTACCAAATTTCTTACGTAAAGAAAATAAACTTTCAGAAAAAATGATCAAGGTTGTTTTCAGAAGGTTCATTTTTTTCTCTCCAATTTAGATGCTGAAACAAATTCGTATATGGATTCAAAATAATCTATCTCTTCAAATAGATTCGAAACCAACAAAATCGTTTTGTTGTCTTCTTTCAACTTTTTCAAATACTTATTTAAGATTTTTTTTCCGTAATCATCCAAACCCTTAAAAGGCTCATCAAGAAGATAGATTTCAGCTTCTTGAAGCATTGAGATACTGATGGAGAGACGTTTTTTCATACCTGTAGAATAATTTTTTACAGCTACATTTCTAGCCTCCCAAAGATCAACTTTTTTTAAAGAATGGTCTAATTCATTCTTGTTGCCAAAATTTAAAAACTTATTAAAAAAAATCAGATTTTCGTATCCTGATAAATGCTTGTAAAAAGCATCTCCAGGACTCATATATGCTATTGAAGATCTGGTTTTATTATCCTGGACAGGATTACCCAATATTTCAATATTGCCATCATTTGGCCTCAGAACACCGGCAAGCAACCTTAAAAGAGTTGTTTTTCCTATACCATTTCTTCCTGTTAATAATGCATTTTCTGATTTTTTTAAAGAAAAATTTAAATCCTTAATAATGTATTGATTGTCAAATTTTTTAGAAATTAAATCAGCGTAAATTGCACAATTATTCATCTTTAAAATACTGCCTTAAAAAACTTCTGGCTTCATCTCCTACAGCACCTTCAGGATCTAGTTCCGAGCATTTTGAAAATGCATCAAATGCTATATCTTTTTCACCGGTATTAGTCATAACAAAGCCATAAGTTAACCAACCATTCGGATAATTCGGATGATCAGCTATGAGCTTTTCTAAAGTATTAATTGAAGCCAATATAAAGCTTTCTGAATCAGCGGTTGCCCCAATTGGGGTGGAAACACCTGCCATAAATTGAGCAAAAGCCATATCATTTCTTGTGTTTGGTACATCGTTAACATTTAATGCTTTCTGATACCAAGGAATTGAACGATCATAAAACTGAACTTCATAATACATATCAGCAACCCTTAAAGCCGCCATCCAATTAGTGTTATCCTTTTCCCAGATTGACTTCCATGAATCTAGCTCTTCCCTGTATGCATTCATCTGCTGAGCGGTTTGTTCATCCATAACTGGCATATCTGTACTATTGTTTTCATTAACTGGAGGATGCCCTTGCGGTAATGCAGAATCCAATACAGCTACATTTTCTTTGGGTGAAATAAGATAACCTAAAACCAAACCTAAAGTCATTCCAAAAAATATAGATTTTGGATCAAATGATAAAACTATCTTTTTTTTCTTCACAATTTACAAACCCTCCAACACAATATCCTAATTTCACTTGATAAGATAATGTAAATATCTATTGGAGGAAATTTATGAACATAAAAAAAGAATGGATTTCAGAATATATAGGAGTTTTTGCTCTAACATTCATTGGAACTGCAGCAATGGCTGGAGGTGGAAATCTTTTAACTGTTGCATTTGCGCATGGATTGACAATTGCAGTAATGGTTTCGGCTCTTGCAAAAACAAGTGGGGCTCACTTCAACCCAGCTGTAACTATTGCCTTATGGTCAATTGATAAATTTGAATCAAAAAACATGTTGGGCTACATCGTTTCACAAGTTCTTGGAGGTGCTGTTGGTGCCTTGCTTGCTTTGTGGATATGGGGTTCAGGCCAAGGGGTTCCGGCTTTCAATGGTGTTTCCAACCTTCAAGGGATGCTTGTAGAAGTAACTTTGACTTTCTTCTTGGTTTTCGTCATCACATCAACAGTGATAAATAAAATGCCAGCAAAGAATGCTGCCCTTTACATAGGTTTAACAGTCTGTATAGGAATCCTTGCTGGAGGCCCATTTACAGGAGCTGCAATGAACCCAGCAAGACATCTAGGTTCTTACCTTGTTTCTGGAGGCAGTGACATTCAGGTTATTTTGATTTACTGGGTTGCACCATTGATAGGTGGGATAAAAGCAGCAAAAATCTGGAAGGGTTGGCTTTCCAACTAAGGTATCCGAATTGAAATAGGAGTTGAATAACCATCAGGGCCAATTATGTTGAAATACACAATAGTGCCCGCTTCGAATTGATTCAATGTCTCTATTGCCATGTTCAGGTTCTCAATTTCATACTCACCAATATGCGTGATAATGTAACCTACAAAATTAACTAAGCCTCTTTTTTGAGCAGAAGAACCCCTTGTTATGGAATTAATAATGATTCCTTTTTTCGGAGGGTTTGGCCATCCTGCTGCAGTTAGGTCCTCTACAACAAAGTCACCTGCTTCGATACCAATGACTGAAAGTATATCTTGCTCCTGTTTCGAATCAGCCACAATTGTTTCTTGTTTTGGTTTTGGTGCAGTTCCTAAAGTCACACTAAACTCTGAAAGCTTCCCATCCCTGTAAACCTGCAATACAACAACATCACCAGGCTCATAAGAAGATATGATTTTTTGTAATGATGATGGGTTTCTCACCTTTCGATCATCAATAGCCCAAATTACATCCAATTGCTTTAAACCGGCTTCCTCGGATGGGCTCCAGCCTTCATCTGATGGTACAAAACCTGAAATCAACACTCCAAAATCTTCTGGCAGATTTAAAGCTTCTCGATCCAGGTCCTGAATTGGTGCAACCATCACACCCATAACAGCTCGACGAACCTCCCCAAACTCAATTAGATCATCCATTACTCTTTTTGCTAATTTAATAGGAATAGCAAAACCATAACCAGCAAAATTACCGGTGTCACTAACAAGAGCACTATTGATTCCTATAACCTCTCCATACAGGTTAACCAAAGGTCCTCCAGAATTTCCTGGATTGATAGCAGCATCAGTTTGAATAAAATCCTCAATGGCCCATGTTGAAGAATTTCTTAAAATTCCTAAATTCCTACTCATGGCACTAATTATTCCAGAGGTAACAGTGAATCTCAATTGCAAAGGATTGCCAAAAGCCAAAACCCACTGCCCCACTTTTGGTTCATTTTTTAAATCCATTTTCAAATGAGGCAAATCGAAATCTGCATCTATCTTGATTAATGCAACATCTGTCGAAGGGTCTCCGCCAATCAACTTAGCTGGATACACGTCTCCATTAAACATGGTTACATTGATTTCATCTGCAGTCCCCACAACATGATCATTGGTGAGTATGAACCCATCGTCACTAACAATGAACCCACTGCCAGAACCCTCTCTCCAAAATTGCTGTGGTTGATTTTGCTCCGGCATTGGGAAAGGCAAATCAAAAGGCCATCCACCAAAAGGGTTCTGGGAGCCTTGCTGAATCTCAACCTCCTCCCCTACTTGTATATAAACAATCGAAGGGTTAACCTTTTCGGAAATATCTATAAAAGCATCATTTAAGCCTATTAATACGTCTATAGATTTATTTGTCCCTTTTCCCGGTGCAGTTTCGTATGAATGCAACAAAAAACTAAAGAAACAAAATAAACTCAAGATTGAAAAAACTTTTCTAAACATTTAAAACCTCCGACAGCTAGTTTAATTTTAAAATACAAAACAAAACTGTTTGATGCTTTGATGAAAATTAATAAAAAAAAACTACTTTTAGCATTTTCGATACTGCTTATAGTTAGCCTTGTTGCAAACCTTTCCATTGGCGCTGTGAAAATTGAAATCAATGAGATTATGTCAATTTTGGCAAAAAACATTGGGTTTGCAAAAGACCCATCAACAATTACACCGAATGAGGTTGTGTTAAACTCAATCAGGCTTCCGAGAATTTTAATGGGGTTAATTGTTGGCGGGAGCCTTGCGGTATGCGGCTGTTGCTTGCAGGCTTTGTTCAGGAATCCTTTGGCTGACCCTGGACTTATAGGTGTTTCGGCAGGGGCATCTCTTGGTGCTGTGATTGGGATATACTTCAATACATTTTTAATGAAGATCAGTTCGGTCCAAGCATCTTTAACAATATCTTTTTTGGCATTCATTTTTGGGATGGTCATCTCTTTACTTATTTTCAAAATATCAACCAAAGACGGAAAACCCTCTGTAGCCAAAATGCTTTTATGTGGAATAGCAGCAAATTCACTTGTTGGAGCAATAATTGCCTTTTTTACCTATATGTCTTCAGATTCAAAATTACGCTCAATTGCAATGTGGGGAATGGGTAATCTCGGAGAATCAACATGGGAAAAAATTATTATCTGCTCTGTAATTTGCATTGTTTGCTGCATCATGCTTTTCAAGCAAGCAAAACTACTGAATGTTTTTTTGCTGGGAGAGTCTGAAGCTTTCAACCTGGGCATAAAGATCGAAAAACTCAAGAAGAAAATAATTATCCTCACATCATTATGTGTAGCCGTATGCGTTTCTTTCGTTGGCCCAATAGGTTTTATAGGCTTGGTCGTGCCGCATGCTGTCAGGATATTGATTGGACCAAATTTAAAATCATTGATTCCTCTTTGTTTCATTTTGGGTTCAATATTGCTGACTTCAGCTGATCTTGTTTCAAGAACAATATCAATGCCATCTGAAATTCCAATCGGGATAATCACATCAATAATTGGAGCTCCTGTTTTTGTTTATTTGCTTATACGGGAACAGGATAAGGTTTTCCAATGACATATCAAGCAAAAAACATTTCTTTCTCGTATGGGGGGAAAAAAATTCTCAATAAGGCAAGTCTTGAAATTCAACCTGGCGAGATAGTGACAATACTGGGCCCTAATGGCTGTGGTAAAACTACTTTAATAAAAATTCTTTCCTCAGAAATAAAACCAGATAAAGGGGATGTGTCCATAGAGAACAAAAAAATAAATGAAATAAAACCGGAAGAATTAGCAAGAATAAGATCTGTTGTCTCTCAAAAAACAAACCTAACATTTGGATTTTCTGTCAGGGAAGTCATTGAAATGGGAATGAACCCATACAATCAAAAAACAACTAAAGAATGCTCTAAAGACATTGACGACATTCTCGAAGAGTATGAGTTGAAAAAATTCAAAAATAAAAATTACTTAAAACTCTCTGCAGGAGAGCAACAAAGAGTCAATATAGCAAGATCTATCATTCAGCTTAATCAAAACAATGCAAACCAGCCAAAATACCTGCTCATGGATGAGCCCACTTCTTCTTTAGATATACATTTTCAAATTAAATTGGCGAAAAATCTAAAAAAACTATCCAATAAAAATGTTGGTATTGCATTAGTTCTGCATGACATCAACATGGCATTGTCTCTATCTGAC
>CENY01354431.1_pt1 | contig 10285 bp, 7 predicted proteins | sample 356181 | NCBI WGS metagenome assembly CENY01 (sample SAMEA2619840, study PRJEB7988) | marine metagenome | isolation source: saline water (ENVO:00002010), including
TGCGAGACCGGCCCCGGGAAGCACCTGCTCGGCGATCTCGTAGTACTCTTTCATGCTGCGCGTGCCGGGAGCGCCCGCCTCTTGTTCTGCACTGGCATCGGATTGGCTCATGGATCTCACTCCTTGCCGTTGCTCGGGAAGATGTTGTTTCCCGTCGGACTAGCCTTCGTCCTTATACTCGCAGACCAGGGCACCCGAGCCATGAAGCTCGACGTGCCAGCCCGGCGGCACGATGGAGGTCCCGCCGGCTTCTTCGATGATTCCCGGGCCGACGAAACTGAATCCGGGCTGCATGCAGGATCGGTCGTAGATCGGACACTCACACCACTCGCCGTTGAACCAGGCCCGTCGGTGCTCGAGCAACGGCTCACCCGCAGTTTCGGGCTCGAAGCTCAGTTCCGTCTTGTCCACCAGTCCGATTGCCGTGAGTCGGATCGTCGTGATTTCGGCGTCGTTCTCCTTGTCGGCGTAACCGAACGTCTGTTCGTGACGTTCATTGAAGGCATCTCGAAGTGGCTCATTCGAGTCCCAATCCGGTTGCCATGGAATACGTAAAGTGAAGGACTGCCCGACATAGCGCATGTCGCAGATATATTCGAATTCCTGCCGGTCACAGCCAAATCCGTCCGCCTTGAGTTCTGTGGCTCCGGCCTCACGCATGGCGTCAAAGCGCGCCCGCAGGTCTCCGGTATCGACCTCGCGCAGGCGACCCTTGAAGGGGTCGGCCTGGTCGCGGCGCTGATCGGCCAACAACTGACCGAGTGCCGACAGGTGGCCTGGAAAACGTGGAATGATCACGTTCCTGATGCCGAGCTCTTCGGCGACCAGGAAGACGTGCATGGGACCGGCACCGCCGAACCCGACCATGGTGAAATCGCGGGGATCGAATCCCCTGTGGACCGACACCTCGCGCACGGCACCTGCCATCTTGGCGACCGCAATGCGCAGCACCGAATCGGCGAGACGGACGGGATCGGCATCGGCCACCCCGAGTTTCTCGGCGACATCCTTGAAGGCCTTTTCGGCCAGTTCGTAAGAGAGAACCAAGCCCCCTGACAGCTTGCGCTCGGTGGGCAACCGCCCCATGACGAGGTTGGCATCCGATATCGTCGGGTCGGTCCCACCGCGCTGATAGCAGGCTGGTCCCGGCACGGCGCCGGCACTCTGTGGGCCCACCTCCAGCGTTCCGTCCGGACGCACCCAGACGATGCTGCCGCCACCCGCACCAATGGTATGCATGTCGAGCTGCGGGACCTGCAGCGGATAAGCATCGATCTGGTTGGCGTGAGAGATGCGCGGACTGAGATCCGAGACCAGGGCCACATCGGTGCTCGTACCACCCATATCGAAGGTGATGACATTGTTCTGTCCGGCGAGTTCGGACACGCGCACAGCGCCATTGACGCCTCCGACCGGTCCGGACAGAAACGTGTTGACCACGAAGTCCCGAGCCCGCTCGATGGTCATGGCGCCGCCGTTCGATCCCATGATGTTCACTGGTGCGGCGACACCGTGGCTCTCGAGTTCGTTCACCAGGGTATCGAGGTAACCGATGAAATTCGGTGTCAGGTAGGCGTTGAGGACAGCGGTGGAGAAACGCTCAAACTCGCCGCGTTCGCGCACGACCCCCGACGACGAACAGATATGGGTCCCGTTCATCAACTCGGAAAGCGCCGCTTCCGCAGCCTGTTCATTCTCCTCGTTGACGTAGGAGTTCAGGAAGCAGACCGCGACGGCTTCCACGCCTTCCGCCTTGAACTTGTCTACAACGTCTGAGAAATCGATGCCGTCCACCGGGCTCAAAACTTCGCCGTCCGAAGCGATCCGCTCAGGCACTTCGAGTCTGATGTCCCGGCTTACCAGCGGAGCCGGCCGGACGAACTTGATATTGAAAAGTCCGCCGATGAGCCTGCGGCATTTGCCAATTTCGAGGACGTCACGGAATCCCTCGGTGGTCACCAATCCGGTCTTGGCTCCCTTGCGCTCCAACAAGGCATTGGTCGCGATTGTCGTTCCGTGGACGAATGCGACGATTGCGGCATGTTCAATCCCCAATGCCTCCAATGCGTCGAGCACTCCCCGCCATTGCTCTCCAGGAAGCGAGGGAACCTTCGCGGACAGAAACTTCTTGTCGGCGAGGTCATAGCAGAGCACATCGGTGAACGTTCCCCCGACGTCGATTCCAACCAAGTAATTTTGAGCGGTCACATGTTCCTCCTCGACCAAATTCAGGCCAATGGTTCGCGACGTACAGGGCGGATTTCGACCGCATCGCCCGGCACCGCAACCAGCAAGTGAAGTGCATCGGGGCCCACACGCATTGCGCTGTCCCCGTTCGAATCATCAAGCTCGACCCAGCCGCGCAACAACGGACCCGTTCCCGAAAATATCTCAACGAGATCACCATCGGTTGCTCCGACCTGTGACGCGATCGCCGAGGGAATCCGGAACACGCGCCGATCGCCGGCATACAGATCCTCGTTGGCGGCTTCGAGCGTGAGACAGACGCGCGCTTCACGTAAAGCGACGCGCTGCCGTTCGGTCGCCGTCGTGTCGACAGCGCCGTCTTCGCCGCAAACAACGCCGTAGCGGGTCTCGGCAATATTCTGAGTGATGTAGCCCATGCGCGTATCACGGGCGACCATAGCGGGATCGCGCTCAAGGGGGTCACCATAGCCACCACCACCGGCTGACTCGTAGCGGACGACGTCACCTTCGCGCAGTGGAAACCCGGACACCTTGCCCGGGATGGGCGAGGGTTGAACGATCTCACCATCGCGGACGACAACGAAGTTGTTCGCGGCTCCGTTGGCGGCGCCGTGAACCCCGAGGGGCGGAATGGTGCACTTGTCGGTAAGAACCGAAAGCTGCCCCGACTGGCTCAGCAGGCGGAGGTCACGACGCAGTCCGAGGCCACCTCGATACTCGCCGTCGCCGCACGAACCCACCCTGAGTTCCGAGCGTTCGACTCGCAACGGATACTGGCTCTCAACGACTTCGATGGCGTGTAACGAGTTGAAATCGCCTTCGTTGTATTGACGCACGGAGTTGTTGCCATCCAGACCGTCCGATGCCCCCGTACCGCCCGACGGCCATTCGTAAAGAATGAAGATGTCGTCACGATCCATGTGTTTGCCGACAGTGTAGATGTGGTTTGCCCCACCTTTGAGGTCGCCCACTTTCATTTCCGGCACGGCCTGTCCTAGGGCGGTGGCAACCAGCGTGTCCATCAATGCCTTCACTTCCACCATACCGCCGCAAGGTGCCGGGTGCCGTGCATTCACCATGGATCCCTCGGGCGCAATGATGGTGATGGGCTCGAACGAGCCATGATTGATGGGTGTGTACGGGTCGAGAAAGGACTTCGTGATCGAGCCTAGCGACGTGAGTGTCATCGAGGGCCCGACGTTGGTCGGACCGGCCGCCTGCACGGACGTCCCCGTGAAGTCGGCGATCATTTCGTCCCCTTTGATGGTGAGCTTGAGACGCGCGACACGCGGGTTGGGATCCACGCCATCGGACTCAATGTAGTTCTCGGCGTAGTAGTCACCGTCCCTCAGGCTTTGGATGCGATCCCGCATCACTCTTTCTGAGCGGTTGAGGATTTCCTCGATCGCTTCGATAAGATCATCGGGGCCGAAACGCTTGAGCAGGCGTTGGATGTGCTCTTCGGCTTTGCGGGCAGTGCCGTACATGGCGTTGAAATCACCCATACGCTCGGCGGGGAGGCGCATGTTCTCGATGAGAAGACGTAGGAATGTCTCGTTCATCGCGCCCTTCTCGCAGATGCGTGTGGGCGTGATACGCATACCCTCCTGGTAGATCTCCCTGGCCTGACCCGAGAGCGATCCGGCTGTCATGCCGCCGACGTCGGCCCAGTGATAACGGATTGCCGCGAACAGCACGGGCTTGCCTCGCGAAAACACGGGATGGAGCATCAGGATGTCGTTGAGGTGTGTGCCGCCCGTGTAGGGGTCGTTGTGCAGAAACACATCGCCCTCGTGGATGTCATCCTTGAATGTCCGGATGACTTCGCGGGTCGAATAAGGCACGGCAATGATATGGACGGGCGTATCGCCGTCGGATTGCGCGACGTGGCGGCCATCCGCCGTCAGCAGTGCGCAGGAGAAATCATGCCCCTCATAAATCACGGAGGAATACGAGGAATGGATGACGTTGGCACGCATCTCGTGCACCACGGCAATCAATGCCTCGCGTATCAACTCCAAAAGACCGAGTTGGTCCATTCCCTACTCCTCGCCCGAAGCATTCTCTGAAGTTCTGACCCGGGGTGGAACACCCCAAACCGATGGTTCGCCGACCTCTTGCGGCTAAGGATGCCACAAAAGGGCTGGTCCGTGCCAAGGGCGGCGCTGCATGGCTGATATGCACCCCACGTGCTAGCATGCCTCAGACAGACGGGACATTGGATGGAGGTCACGATGAGTGCGTTGAACGAATTCCCGATGCCAGCACCGGAAGCGCCCGATCTGGACATCGACCCGGCGGAAGGTATTGCTTTCATCGATGGGGACTACCACCCGCTGCGGGACGCCAAGATCTCGGTCCTCGACTTCGGCTTCATGCGTTCGGACTGCACCTTCGACACCGTCAAGGTATGGGACGGCAGGTTCTTCTGCCTCGGCCGTCATATCGACCGGTTCCTGACCTCGTGCGAGACCCTGCGCCTGGAGCTCCCGGTGACCCGAGATGAGCTGATCGACATCCATTTCGAGTGCGTGCGCCGCTCCGGACTCCAACGCGCACTGGTAAAACCGATTTGCACCCGCGGCATGGCCGTACCCGGATCGCGTGATCCCCGCGACGCGACACCGAACTTCTTTGCCTATGCGCAGCCCTACTCGGACACCATCAAGAAGGAGGTGCAGGACCGCGGTCTCAACATGATCATCGCCTCTGTGCCCCGTATTTCTCCCGATTCGGTGAACCCGAAAATCAAGAACTACAACCGGCTGGACTTCGTCGCGGGTCTGTTCGAGGCCTATGACCGTGGTGGTGACAACGTACTCCTCCCAGACGAAGACGGCAACATCACGGAAGGTCCAGGATTCAACGTCTTCATCATCAAGGACGGTGAGGCAACTACACCGCATCGCGGCATGCTGGAGGGCATCACGCGGCAGATCACCTTCACGCTTTGCGAGGAGCTACAGATCAAGACCCACGTCGCGCCTGTGCCGACGGTCGATCTCCTGGCCGCGGACGAAGTGTTCATCACATCGACGGCGGGAGGGATTATGCCGATCACGATGATCGATGGTGAGCCGCTGCAATCGGGCAAACCGGGACCCAAGACCGAGCAGATCCGGGACCTCTACTGGTCGAAGCACGAAGATCCAGAGTGGACGACCTCGATCGATTACTAGCCCAGCGAATCTGAGGCCCCGTCGATGGCCAACCGAAAAGCGCTCGTAGCGGGCGGTCTCGGGATCGTTGGACGTGCCCTTGTTCAGCACCTCGACACGCTGGACGATTGGGACACCGTGGCACTTTCTCGCCGTGAACCGGATTTCGAAACTACTGCACGTTTCATTTCCGTCGATCTGACGGACCGCAGCGCCTGCGAGGCATCGCTTGCCGGGCTCGATGACATCACACACATCTTCTTTGCCGCCGTGGGCAGCGCGTTCTACGCGGAAGGTGCGCCCCAGTCACCAGCGGAGGAGACAGCTCTCAATCTCGACATGGTGCGCAACCTGGTTGAAGTGGTGGCGCCCCAGGCCCCAGGGCTGGACCACATCCAGTTGATCCACGGGACGAAGTGGTACGGCAACAACTTCGGCCCCTTCAAGACACCCGCGCAGGAGACCGATCCGCGGGTCATGCCGCCGTTGTTCTATTACGCCCAGTTCGATTGGCTGAAAGCCTACCAGCGAGGCAAAAGCTGGTCTTACTCAAACCTGATCCCGCATGGAATATACGGGTTCGCAGTCAAGAGCCCCTACAACCACCTGATGGCCCTGGCGCTGTACGCCTGCATTTCCAAAGAACTCGGGCTACCGTTGCGCTGGGCCGGCCGCCCGGGCGCATTTACCGCCCTCTATCAGTGGACCGAAGCCGCATACCTTGCCAAAGGCATGGTCTGGTCCGCGACAACAGAGGCATGCGCCAACGGGACATTCAATTTCACCAACGGCGACTACGATCGCTGGTGCAATATCTGGCCACGGATCGCACAGTTCTTCGACATGGAATTAGGGCCGGTACAAACCATCAGCCTGGCGCAGATGATGGTCGACAAAGGACCCGTCTGGGAGAACATCCGCCAGCGCCACGACCTGCGCTATGGCATGGACGATCTCGTGGATTGGCGATTTCCGGATTGGGCCTATGGCGCCGAATTCGACCAGATGTCGAGTATGACCAAGGTGTGGGAACACGGCTGGTCTGAGGTCAATCCGTCGGGCGACATGATCCTTCGCCTGCTCGGCGATCTCCGGCGGGACAAGATCATCCCGTAGCCACCGCGCGCGCCCTGGCTCCTTTTGCCTCAGGGTTCAGGTGTCTAGCATTATCCATAGCTTGTTATCCGGTAATTGCGTTGCCGTCCGGTTCAGGACGGTGGGGATTGTTCCCTGTAAGTAATTTGTGCTGCGGACGAGGTGCCAATGCGCGAGGATTACAGCAGAATTGACGTCCGTCCCGTGACCGGGGCGCTGGGCGCAGAGATCAGAGACATCGATCTTGCGGAAGCGCTGGACAACGAGACGTTCTCAGAAGTTTACGACGCATTCCTCGACCATCTTGTGCTTTTCTTTCGGGATCAGAAATTGACCCCGGATCAGCACAAGGACTTCGCGCGGCGGTTTGGCGATCTCCACGTCCATCCGTTGACCGAAGGCCTGCCGGGCCATCCTGAAATTGTCGAAGTCATCAAGGAGCCGGATGAGCATCACAACTGGGGAGATGGCTGGCATACCGATCTGCCATTTCTCGATAAGCCGCCGATGAGTTCCGTCCTTTACGCTCGTGAGGTGCCAGCGTTCAGCGGCGATACGCATTTCGCCAACACATACCTGGCCTATGACATGTTGTCCGACGTGATGAAAGAACGGCTCGACGGCCTGAAGTGCGTTTTCAAGTGGGGCGTCGCCAACTACAGCCGGTTCGAAGGCATGACCGCCATCGAGGACGCGGGCGAGTTTGTGGCCACGCATCCCATCGTGCGAACCCACCCGGTCACCGAGAGGAAGGCGCTCTACCTCCATCGCAAGAACAGCAACGCCATCGAGGGCATGAGCGAGCGGGAAAGCGCAGCCATACTCGAGTTCCTTTATGACCACGCTCAAAATCCCGATTTTGCCTGCCGCTTTCACTGGCAGGCCAATTCCATCGCCATGTGGGACAACCGCTGTACTCAACACCGGGTCAGCGCCGATTACTATTACGCCGAGAGAGGCTTTGAGCCGAGCCGGCGACGCCTTCAGCGCGTGACCATGGAAGGCGACCGCCCGTTCTGAACTGAGGGATCGGAAAGGGCAACAGACTCGCTTATTGAAGCCGTATGCGTCGCATCAGGCGTATCAGCAGACAGCTTGGTCCGCTTGCGGCACCCGACCGATGGGGAACGGCGTGCCAATCAACCAATTCGTCTCACAGGGAGCAACATCATGAAAACCATGAGATATGTGAAAGCGGCCCTATTGAGCGCGTCCGCAGGCGCGGCCGCAATCGTGCTGACTCTCGGCACGACATCTGCCGGCGAATTCGACGGCGTGACGCTGCGCGTCGGGACCTGGGACGGTTCCGGGCGGAAGGTTCAGGAAGACTATATCGTGCCGCAACTCGCGGCCAAGGGCATGAAGATTGAATTCGTAACGGCAAGCCCCTATGACAATCAGGCGAAACTGGTAGCGGCGCGGGGCCGCGACGCTCCCATCGATGTCATGGAAGCCGGTGAACCCCTCATGCCGTCGATCAAGGAGGGCAATTACGCGGCCAAGATTGATCTCGGTCTCGTGCCGAACAAGGCCAACATGCCGTCCTAGCTTTATAACGAGCGGCAATTTATTACGCTCACCAGCCAATACGGCGTCTGATACGAGAAGCAGAAATTCGCCGACAATGCTATTCCGGTGCCCGCGACGTATCAGGATCTGACGCATCCGAAACTGAAGCGGAAGCTGTCGATTCCCGACGTCACGTCGGGACCCGGTCTGAGCAACGTGGCCATGCTTTCGTATGCCGCGGGGGGGCGATCTGAAGAACTTCATGCCGGGCCTCGAGTTGATCAAGCAAATCGACCCGTTCGCCTATTGGAAGCGGGGCAGCGCGAACGTAACGCACATGGAAACTGGCGACATCTACGCAGCCATCGTGCATGCCGGCTGGTGTGTGCGCATGAAAAAGGCCGGTCTGAACGTGACCATGGCGCATCCGAAGATCAACAAGGATCACACGGGTACGGCGTCGTTCACGCTGATGATCGTCATCAACGGCACCAAGGTCGCCAAGGCGGCAACGGCCTACCTCAACGAGTACATCGGCGAGGAGTACCAGTTCCAACTGGCCAAGAAGACGGGTGTCGTTTCCGTCAACAAGAATGCCATCAACCGCATGCAGAAAGAGCCGTTGCTGCAGGAGATGATGATCCTGGATTCGAAGAAGATGGAGCGCATGCTCACCATCGATTTCAGCCAGATCAACGTCAGCGAGGTGACGGACAACTGGTCACGGACCGTCGCTAACTAATAGAGGCCTGCGGCTCTCCGAGCCTGGCGATTATCAGGGCGGCTCCGTCTCATGGACGGGTCGCCCCGTTTTCCAACCAGTTCAGCGCGGCCCGACCAGCGAGTTGCGCGCGAGCAGGGCCAACGGGATCAACGCGAGTGCCCACACCGTCATCACGAAGAAGTCGTTGGCGTAGCCGACCATCTGCGCGTGACGGGCGATCTGTGAATCAAGCGTCGCAACGCTGGCCAGGCTCTGAAGGTCCCAGAAACTGAGATTTTCCGGCAACTGGAACAGTTTGTTGAAGGGCTCCGCGTTCTCGGTGAGTGTGGCCCGGCTTTCGGTGGCAAAGCGTACAAACAATGTCACGGCCGCGGATATACCCACGGAGGTCCCGAAATTCCGGACCAGCGAGAACAACGCAGCCGCTTCCGTGCGCCGTTCCTGGGCGAGGGTGGAGTATGTGATCGTAATGATCGACATGAAGATGAACCCCATGGCGATGCCCTGCAGCACATTGGGCCAGACGATATCCCAGATACCGATACCAAGATCCCACTGGGACATGGCCCAGGTCGTGAAGGCCTGCAGGATCAAGCTGGCAACGAGCAGTTTCCGACAGTCCACCTTTCCCACAATGCGCCCGGCAAGCGAGAGGCCGACGATCTGGCCCAGACCGCGGGGCAATAACAGCAAACCGATGGTCAATGCCGGGAAATCCCGAAGATCCTCGAGCATGTTCGGCATCAGAACCATCGGGATGTAAATGAGCGGGCTGTAGAAGAACATCGTGATCAGCCCGACAGAGAAGTTTCGGTCTTTGAATATCCCTGGATCGAGAAACGGATTTCGAGCCGTCAGGATGTGGGCGACGAAGATGTAGAGCCCGAACCCGGCGACTACCGTCAGCAGAACGATCTCCGTCGACTCGAACCAATCGAGACGTTGGCCCTGGTCGATGGTGAACTGTGCCGCCCCGATGCCCAAGGTCACCGCGACAAAGCCGAACCAGTCGAACCGCAAACCCCGCTCTGCCGGCCATTCCGGCACGTAGGCCAGACTCGCGAAGAACGAGAATACAGCGAGAGGCACCATGGCCAGGAATACCAGGCGCCAATCGCCGATTTCCGTGAGGTAGCCACCCACCGTGGGCGCCGCGACCGGGCCGACGATCAGGCCCACCGACCATACCGCCATGGCCATGCCTTGGCGCTCACGGGGATATATGTCGAGCGCGATCGCCTGGGTGATGGCAATCAGAGGTGCACCGGACAGCCCCTGCATGATGCGCCACAACACGACTTCCTCAAGGGTTGTCGAGATGCTGAGGAGTAGACACGACGCGATAAACAGACCGATGCAGAACAGAAACAGGCGTTTACGCCCGAACCGGGCCGACAACCATGCTGTCGGCGGTATGCCGATTGCCGAGGCGACGATGTTACCGGTGACGACCCAGGAGATCTGGTCGATGCTGGCAGACAGGTCGCCCTGCATCTGAGGCAGAGAAACGAGAATGATCGTTTGCGTGCTGGCGTATACGGCGCCAGCAAAAACGACGATCGTCAGGATCAGTGAGCGTTCGAAGGAAGTG
>CENY01016938.1_pt1 | contig 10267 bp, 10 predicted proteins | sample 356181 | NCBI WGS metagenome assembly CENY01 (sample SAMEA2619840, study PRJEB7988) | marine metagenome | isolation source: saline water (ENVO:00002010), including
TCGGGTTGATTATTTTCGCCGGAGGCTTTCTTTTAGAACAGGCAATTGGTTGATGAACAAAAATCTATCAAACCGCCAAAAAGCTATCATTGCTGGTTTCTCTGGAAATCATGAATTAGCAGAGTCTTTATTAGATGATGAAGATCCTAAGGTGAGAACTGCAGCCATAAGTTCATTAGAAAAACTAGGCAAGCTCCCAAAAGAAATATTGAACAAACATTTATCTGATACCTCTTCTGAAGTTCGTAAAAGAACGCTTGAACTACTAGCAAAAAGATCTGAACCTTTGCCCCTTTCTACACTTCAAGATAAGGATCCACTGGTTTTAGAAACAGCATGTTGGGTAGCTGGTGAAAAAAACAAGCCTTCTACCGAAATAGTTAACCAACTTTGTTCGATTGCTAGTGACCACGAAGACCAACTTTGCAGAGAAGCCGCAGTTGCTGCTCTCGGAGCAATAGGTTCCCCTTTAGGTCTTGAAACTGTACTAGCTGCCCGTAAAGATAAACCGGCTATAAGGAGGAGGGCAACAATTGCTTTAGCGGCTTTTGATGATCCAAAAGTTGAAAACGCTCTTAAAGAATCCCTAAATGATAGAGACTGGCAAGTGCGACAGATAGCTGAAGATTTACTAGATTCAAAACGGGTTATCATCCCTGTTGAAATTGGTCCTCGTTCTAGCTAGTTAACTAACGTCTGGCTTCCATGAACATTGCGCGCATTGCATCAAAATCTTCAACAAGTTGACCTGCTCCCAACACCACACATTCCATTGGTGAATCTGCATGAACGACCGGAACTCCGGTTTCATTTGAAATTCGACTTGCCAAACCTCGCAAAAGACTTCCTCCTCCTACAAGGTTAATCCCACTGGTTAAAAGGTCCTGAGCCAGTTCTGGTGGGGCTTTGCCCAAGCAAGTCACCGCCGAGGCTACCATCGCTGAGACCGGCTCTTCGATAGCTGTCCTAATTTCTGCGGGATGTAGAACAACTGTCTTAGGCATTCCAGTAAACATTTCTCTGCCGCGTACTTCTGCTCTGCCCTCACCGGGAGTTTCTGCGGCAGATCCAACAGTCCATTTGATTTCTTCAGCTGTTCTCTCACCAATAGCTAATCCGTATTCTCTCCTTACATAACTTTGAATCGCAGCATCAATATCGAAAGACCCAACGCGTATGGCCTCTATCTCAACTATTCCTCCTAGAGAGAGCAATGCTGTTTCAGAAGTTCCACCTCCAATATCGACTACCATGCTTCCAAAAGCTTCACTTATAGGCAGATTGGCACCAATGGCAGCTGCTAAAGGTTGTTCGATTAGTTGAGCATCTGAAGCACCCGCACGGCGACAGGCTTCAGTCACTGCACGCCTTTCGACTGGGGTTATGGCAGACGGCACACAGATAACCACTCGTGGTTTATTAAAGCGACTCACTCCTGCTCTTTGGAGAATCAAACGAACCATTCTTTGAGTTATGTCGAAATCTGTAATCGCTCCTTTACGAAGTGGACGATGTGCGACGATATGGGCTGGCGTTCTTCCTATCATGTTCCAAGCATCTGAGCCCATCGCTAAAACCTCACGGTTATTTTCATTCAAAGCAATCACCGATGGTTCTGCTAGAACTATTCCTTCACTGCGCGCGTAAACCAAAGTATTTGCTGTACCAAGGTCAATCGCTAAATCTCTAGCCACTTCAATCTTCGCGTTCTGTTTGAGGCCTTAAATTATCTTCATGACCAATCACTCTTATGCCGTCTGGATTTTGCATCCTTCTGGGTTTAGCTTTTGAAGAATTTCGCAAAAGATTTTGGACCTCAGCAGGAGTTGTGGAACGATTTCTAGGACGTGTAATCAACCAAAGAACAACTGAACCTATAAGAGCTATCACTACAGTTCCTATTAAAAAAATCAGATTTATATTCATTGATTTATGTCGTCCACTTCAATCAAGGAACCTAGTTCATCTAATTCAGTAATGTGTTGCGCGTCAAGTCCCCAATCACTACCTTCGTCCCAGGTTTCAGACTTCCAAATTGGAACAGTTTTCTTTAGAGTGTCTATGCACCACTCTCCTGCAGAAAAGGCATCTTTTCTGTGCGCTGAGGATGCAAGCACTATCACCGCTGTTTCACCAACTTCAAGCTTTCCTATCCTATGCAACATCACTATTCTTTTTACTTGCGGCCATTTTATTCGAGTTTTTTCAGCTATTTCTTTAAGACGAGGTATAGCTTGCTCTTCATAGGATTCATAGGTGACCTCGGTAACATTTTCGCGACCTTCAGCGTGATTTCTAATATTGCCCGCAAATAGAACAACTGCCCCGCACTCGGGTTGATTAACCCATTCCAGCGCCTCGGTTAATGGAAGAGTTTGATCATCCAAACCAATCCATGTATCACTATCTGTGGGTGGTAAAAGCGTCATTTTGAAATCTCGGGTAGATAATAAATGTTACGCATATGGTGAGCAGAATAGCGTATGGTCACGAATCTTTATTAACCGTTGTTACATAAGAATTTGATTTTTACTTGTATATGGCTATTTATGTAATTTTGTTTACGTTAAAACAGACGCTAAACAAATTTTTGAACCTACGATGCAGATGTGGAATTCTTCGATCCATCTAACCCAGAAGATGACAATCCTTTTTCTGATATGTCATTTTTAAGTGAAATAATTAAGTCTTTTTCACAACAAGGTGGACAGTCAGCAAAGCAAATTGCAATGGCTATTGCTTCTGGCGGATCTAGTGAACCTAATGTTGATCCGGTCGAACGTATCGAATTTGAAAATCTTTTGAGGGTAGCGGAACTGCATGTAAATAGAGTTACAGGTTTACCTCCTTCTCGTAATGGGACTTTGTCAATCGAACCGGTTACTAAAGCAGGATGGGCGACTCAATCGTTAGACGCACTTAAACCTTTACTTTCTGGATTAGCTTCTATCGGGACTAGTAGCTTCGAAAACTTGGAGGATACCCCTTCTGAAATCAGCGAAATAATGACTTTGCTTGCACCAATGATGGCTGAGATGACAACTGGAACAATGGTTGGTCATCTTGCTACTCGCTGTTTAGGAACATACGATCTTCCCATACCGCGTCAAGGTAACCGTATTCTTCTTATTGCTCCAAATATTGATGATTTTGGCAATGATTGGAGCATTCCTAAGGAAGATTTAAGGCTTTGGATTTGCTTACACGAAGTTACTCTCCATACCATTCTGGGGATTCCTCATGTCCGACAAAATCTGAGTGGATTGCTAACTCAGCATGCTGAAAATTTTGGCAAAGATCCTTCGGTTATTCAAGATCATTTTGGCGGGATAGAAATTGGTGAAGGGTTAGAGGGTCTAGAGTCTCTACAAAATATTTTGACTCCTGAAATGGTTATAGGTGCAGTTCGTTCTCCTGAACAGGAAGCCCTTCTGCCTTTTTTAGAAGCTCTTGTTGCAATTATTATTGGCTTTGTTGACTTCACTATGGATGAAATAGGAAATGACTTGATCTCTTCGTACCCAATGATGACTGAAGCTCTTCGTAGAAAACGTGTTGAAACAGGGGAGGCTGAACGGTTTGTAGAGAAAATCTTGGGTTTAAATCTGACGCAGGATCAAGTAGATCGCGGCAAATCTTTTGTTGACGGCATTGTTGAAAGGGTAGGCTCCGAAGGTTTAGAACGACTTTGGCTTAATGAAGAAAACCTGCCGACTCCTAATGAGGTTGATGCTCCTGGCTTGTGGTTAGCAAGGTTAGATTTAGAAAACGAAAACTAATTTTCATCTTCGGCGTTTCTGCTCCAAAAACCTAGTTGTCCATCTGCTTTTTGTGGTTCTTCAGGTGTGATTATTTTTTCGACTCTTCTAGCTTCTCTTGTGCGCGGTAAATAGAAAACAAGACCAAGTCCTACTCCTAAAGCCATTGTGAAATAACCAACTTGTATTGGAAGCATCGCTATCAAAAGAGCAATAAGTGAACCAAAAGCCCAACTGAGTTGGAATCGTCCTTCAAATGAAGCGAAAGATCTTCCATGATTCGCGTCAGGAGCATCTCTTTGCACAAGGGAATCAAATGCTAGTTTTGCTGATCCTGCAGACACAGCTAAAACTAGAGATGCGACCATGGCACCTGCAACTGATGGGAACCATGATGCTGAAGCTGTGCCAGCGAAAGCAATAAAAAGAACACCTGAAATTATCTTTTCCTCGACCATCATCTTTCTTAGCCTCGGCGCTATGCGTGCTCCAAGAAGAGCACCTCCACTTGCGCATGCTAAAACAGCACCATAATGCCAGACTGGAGCACCGGGAGTTCCAAGGACATCTTGATCTCTGATCACTCCCATAGCTACTCCTGATGCGCGGCCTGTACCCTCCATCGGCACTCCTTCTTCTCCTCCTCTAAATTCGAATGCAAGTAAAAAGGTCATGAACCCAACAGAAGCTCTTAGTACAGCCATTGCTGCTGCCGCATTTATTATTCCTGCTGAACGTAACTCTGTCTTTTCTCCTTGTGTTACAGGAGTAGTAGCTACGGTAATTCGTGGGAGTTGAACTGCTGATATCAAAGTTAACGTGAAAGCAATGACCGCAACTTTTGCAGGCCAGGAAGGTCCTGCTAAAAGTGTTAATCCTCCGATTGACGCTCCGAAAAAACTTCCGACTGCACTAAGAAGTGCAAGTTTTGAATTCGCTTCTACAAGATCTCTTTCTGAACTTACTAGCTTTGGCACTATGGCACTTTTTGCAACGGAGTATGCTTTTTGAAATACAAGAATCCCGAAAGCTATTGGGAACAAAGCAAAACTGTCAATGTATAAAGCTAAAAGTGTTGCTAGAACTGCACGTGCTAAGAGAGTTATAAGGATCATTGTTCTTCTGCCACCCGAAATGCGATCCATAAACGGTCCGATTAAAGGTGTGACGATAGCGAAAGGTGCAATAGTTAGAAGTAGGTATAAGGCTATTTTTGGTCGTGCAGAACCTGGATCGAGAAAAAAAAGGGAACCTGCTAACGCGACTGCGATCATTGCATCAGAGGCTGCACCTGAGAGATGAGTCAACGCCATTCTTGTAAATGAACTAAGTGGTGGTTTGTTTTCCTTAACGTTCACAGTCTCAGGTTACGTCAATTTCTATATGTTGTTCTCTGACTTGATAGATGATCATTCCCATTCTTGAGTTGGTATTTCTATAGTTGCTTCTTTAAGCGGTTCGAGTGCCGTAACTGTTGCAAAACCTTTGTCTAAAAGAGCGGAGTCAGTTTCTTCGGACACAGGATCTTCACATGGTTCGAGTTCGATGTTTATACCATCTTGGTCCTTAGAAGTGATGACTGTTTGCACTCTTCCTATGTGAGCTAAATCGGCTTGCCTGAATCCAACGACTTCTTCTAAAGGTTTGTTAGGAATGTTTAAATTTAGCATTGTTAAATCTGGAGCTGAAATGAGCCACTCAAGAGGTTTAACCGACATTTCTTTTGCTGTTTCCCAATACTCTTCTGTATCAATTGAAGGATGATAATTGATACTTGCTGCGATTCCTGAGCGACCAAATTGTGCTGCAGTTTTTACTGCTGCGATAGTTCCTGAAAACAAAGTAGAGCGGCCTGTGTTTGGACCTAGATTAACTCCTGAAGCGACAATGTCTGGAGGTTCGCCGAAACCTCCGAGCATTGAAAGCATGACTATAAGTGCCGGTGGTGCACCTACTGAGAATGATTTGATGCCTTTTAAATCTGGAATGTCGACTTCTTCCACTGCCACTCTGTCATGGTCACCAAATGGCATCAATGAGGCTGATACTCCGCTCATGTTTTCTGATGGTGCTGCTACTACAGCTTCAAATCCTAGACTGGTGACTGTTTGAGCTAACGCGTATAGGCCTTTTGAATCAATTCCGTCATCGTTTGTAATAAGAAATTTCAATTGGCTACTTCACTTTTTGGTTTGTTGTACTTGTAACCCACACCTCGAATGGTAAGAATCTTTTCTGGTTTTGTGGGTTCCTCCTCAATTTTTGATCTTAAACGTTTTATGTGAACATCTAAAGTTTTTGTGTCTCCTACATAATCCATGCCCCATACACGATCAATCAATGTGTCTCGTGTTAAAACAATTCCGGCGTTTTCCATGAGAAAAGCTAGTAATTCAAATTCTTTCAAGGGTATTGAAATAATTTCATCTCTTATCTTTACTTCGTACCGCTCTACATATACCTCTACATCACCAACAGAGATCGTTGAGAATTGTTCTTCTGTAAAATTAGGGGGTCTGTTAGGTTTTTGAGCTCTCCTAATAACAGTTCGCATTCTTGCAACGAGTTCTTTTAATCGGTAAGGCTTAGAGACATAATCATCAGCTCCTACTTCTAAACCAACAACTGTGTCGATTTCTTCTCCCTTTGCGGTAACCATAATTATTGGAACGTCAGAGCGGCTTCTTATCTGCCTACAAACATCAATGCCGGAAATTTTAGGGAGCATTAAGTCAAGAAGAATTAGATCAGGGTTAAATTTCTCGAATGCTATTAAGGCTTCAGATCCGTCTTTTGCTATTTCTACAGTAAAACCTTCTCTCTCTAATCCAACTTGAAGAGCTTCAATAAAGGAAACTTCATCTTCTACTACCAGTACTCGAATGCCGTTCATTGTTTAAATTCTTTTACGCCTATAGGGATGATGACTGGCAGGTCGACTGTGACAGTAGTACCTTCACCTTCTACAGAATCGATCTTGACTGACCCACCATGTCTTGTTGCAATATTTCTTACTATCGATAGCCCTAAGCCTGTTCCTCCACTTTGACGACTTCGGGCTCTATCAACTCGATAAAAACGTTCAAAAACTCTTTCGAGCTCAATTTCAGGTATTCCAATTCCAGAATCAACTACGTTCAAACAAACTGTTGAAGAGTCTTTTGAAAAATCAAGTGTTACCTCAACCTGACTGTTTTCTTCAGAATATTTGACAGCATTTTCAATAATATTGTGAACTAAACTGATCAGTTGCAGACGATCTCCTTCAACAGTATTCGCATTTAATTTTGTTTTAATTTCGACTTTTTTTCTTGAAGCAAATGTGGACAACCTGTCTACAACTTCATTTACGACCTCATTTAATTCGACCACATCTGGTGCTTCTATGGCTTGTCCTTCGATTCGGCTTAAATCGAGGATGTCATCGACTATACGCCCCAGTCTTTGTGCCTCAGCTTCGAGTCTTTTGGCTAAACGCAAAGTGGTGTCTGGATCATCTTCCTGGGAGAGGGTTTCAGCTAGAAGGCTTACAGCCCCAATTGGCGTTTTTAGTTCATGGCTAACATTTGCTACAAAATCTCGGCGCATAGATTCAGTTCTTATTAATTCAGTTACATCAGTAAGAATTGAAACTGCCCCGGTTATTTGTTTTTCGATTTCTAAAGTTTCTGTTATTACTTCAATGATTTTTGGTGGTGAATCAGATGTGCGGACTTGTTCGGCAGACGGAATTCCACGGATACTTTTTTGCAGGCATTCCAAGACTTTGCGTCCAACGACCCCGTCTGTCCATGAATCAACAATGGCGTCAGCAGTATTATTACGAAAAACTATTGCTCCTGATTTATTTGCAATCACAATTCCCAAAGGAATGGTGTCTAAAACCCCTTCGGGTATATGAAACTCCTGATCTTTCTCTTCCCCAGCTATCAAAGTTGGCTCAGTGATACGTTTCCTTATCAAATAAGCATTTGCCAGCACCGATAGCAACAGTAAAACAATTAGCAGAACGATCACACTCTTATACTCCTAGTTGTGGGGCTATATCGCAACTTGAAAACAACTTTCGGAGCTGTTCTTTAAGTTTTAAAATTACAGTCTTCGCAAAAATTTTTTGTTATTTCGTCAAAGTCTGGTGTCTTCTGATTCATCGAAATAGTCGAGTTGATCTACCGGCATTACTACTGCTGAAACTACGTTTGATGAATGGGCACTCACTCTCTTAAGGAAACGGAAAAGAAGGGCTTTGGGGACAGCTGTAACCGCTGCTTCTGTCGAGTGAAGGAGTTCATTGACGCGTCGATCGAAATCTTTTCTCATTTCATCTCCACGTTCAATGTATGTACGTGCTCTTTCTTCATCTCGCACACTTAAAATTTCACCCATCAGAGAAATCCTTGATGAGACTTCATCTCGTAATGAGAGGATCGTTTCAAGTTCAGGTGATTCTGTAAAAGAAACTCCTTCTTCAGCTAAATCAAAAATGTTTTTGTTGTAATCACCAATACGTTCCAGGTCTTTGATCATGTTCATAAAAGCAAGAACCTCTGGAGTGTCGATTCCTCCATGAACAGAAGCATGAACTAATAAAGCTCGTCGAATCTCGACTTCAGTAGCGTTTATTTGTCGATCTGTTTCTCTTATTTCATCGGCTACTGTTTCAACGGCTCCACCCGTCACAGCGTTAAGTGCTAAGTCAAAGGTGTGCCGTGCATCGTTAACCATGCGCTGAACTTGCGATTCTATGTTTTCGAGTCCGCTTTCTTCTGGGCGGCGAAAGAAACTCATTACCATAATTATTCTCCTATGTTCATATGAAGTTTACTTCTAATTTTTTAAGTGTTCATAAATTTCGTTTTACCTAAGTATCACAACCCCTAAAAGCGGCACAATTACAAAGGCCGTGAGCGTGTATGCAAGAGCTAAAGAACGGCGTTCAGCTGCAACATTTGAGAGCCTGTTAGCCATATGTATGGGTATTTCTCTTAATTTTTTTACTGGGTAAAAAACAATGATTCCGCTGATATTAAACAGAGTGTGAACAATTGCCACAGTTACTGCCGCCGGGCTACCGGTGGCCAATGATGCTAAAAGAGCAGTAACTGTGGTGCCTATGTTTGCTCCTAAGGTAACCGGATAAATGTTTCCGAGCGTCAAAACTCCTGAAGCTGCAAGTGGAACAAGAACTGAAGTGGTTATAGAAGAAGACTGAACAGAAACTGTGATAACAGCTCCAATTAATATTGCAACTATTCCTGAACCCGCACCCAAAGCGTGATTAATCGCGGTTTCCACACGGTCCGCGACGAGAAGACGCATATTTTTAGTTATGTATGCCAAAGAAATAAAGATGAACGCCAAACCGATTACGATCATCAAGCCACCCTTAATATCTCCATTGGCTCCAAGATTAGATAAAAGTTCTTTTACCCATTTCGCAGGCATTTTTACAGCCTCTTTTAGTGGACTTTTAAAATCGCTTCCTGACGAACCAATAAGAGTATCTGTTAACCAGCTTGCCGAAGAAGACAAATAGCCAGTTATTAATTCGATAGGTAGAAAAACTATTACTGCAAGAATATTAAAAAAATCGTGCACAGTTGCAGCAGCAAAAGCACGCTTAAATTCAATGTCGTGTCTTACATGTCCAAGTGAAGCCAAAGTGTTTGTGACTGTCGTTCCTAAATTTGCACCCATAATCATCGGAACTGCGTCACCAGTATTGACGACACCAGCTGCTACGAGTCCAACAATTACTGATGTTGAAACAGAAGAAGATTGAACAAGTACTGTTGCTAACAATCCGACAAAAAGTCCACCTATAGGATTTGATACACCTTCAAAAAGGCCATCAACCAAGTCTTTCCCTAAACTTTTAAAACCTCCACCTAATAACTCAACGCCCGTTAGAAATAAATAAAGAAGTGCTAATACTAAAAATGCCCTTAGAAGAGTGGGAATCTCGCGTTTTGTAGAAGTTGCTGGTGTTAAAGCTGATGAAGAAGTTTCCACGATTATCCTTTAAACTACTGTTTAAAGAAATTAAACTTCTTACCTTTCTATTAGAAGAACAAAAGGTTAACAAAAGGTAAACAAATTTTATGTTTATGCCTCGTAGCGGTATCCGACTCCACGAATTGTGATAACCCGTAACGGTCTTTGTGGGTCGTCTTCGATCCGAGAACGAATTCTTCGGATGTGGACATCGAGAGTTTTAGTGCCTCCGACATAATCTGTTCCCCACACTGCATCAATTAAGTCATCTCGTGACAAGGCCCGTCCTGCGTTCGCCACCAACTGTAATAACAATTCGTACTCTTTAAGTGGGAACGCAATAAGCTGGTCATTTAGTAAGACTTCATGCCGATCTTGATCAATAACAAGATCTCCTGCCTTTAGTATGCTCGGCACGTTTTCGATGGCTTTGTCCTGATTCCGTGCTTCTGATCGTCGTAGTACGGCTCGAACTCTGGCTACAAGTTCCCTGAATTGATAAGGCTTTGTCACAT
>CENY01161891.1_pt1 | contig 10262 bp, 8 predicted proteins | sample 356181 | NCBI WGS metagenome assembly CENY01 (sample SAMEA2619840, study PRJEB7988) | marine metagenome | isolation source: saline water (ENVO:00002010), including
GGTGGCATTACAGGATCACCCGGTGAAATGGCAGCAAAAAAAATTCTGGGGCTATGGAAATGACCCGCCAAAATGTAATTATCATTGGTAGTGGTGTGAATAGTTTGGTGGCTGCAGGTTTATTGGCCAAAGAGGGAAAAGATGTGCTTGTACTTGAATCCCGGAACAAGATTGGCGGATTGGCTTCTACCCAGGAATTTTTCCCTGAGTTCAAATGCAATGTGATCAATGACGTGGTAAAATGGATTGATCCCCGGGTCATGAAAAAACTTGACTTGAAAGAATATGGGTTGGAATTGATCCAACCAGATATAGTTCGTATTGCATTGGGAGAAAACAAGAACCATATTTTCTTTCACCAGAATCCCAAAGAATCCTCTACGGCCATTGCTAAACATTCAGAAAATGATGCCCGAGTTTGGGATAACTTTGTACAGTATATACAAAATCTAGCTCAATTTTTAGAAGAACTGTATACTCTCACACCACCAAGCCTTCCCAATACGGGCTTAAAAGATGCACTGGGTATGCATTCACTACTCAGACCGCTATGGAATAATGGAACCCGTGGGCTGGTAAACCTTATAAGGGTAGCTCCCATGATGATGCCGGAACTAGTTGATGAATGGTTTGAAAATACATTACTCCGAGCAGCCGTTTCTACCGCTGGAATCCACCATTTAAGCTTCGGCCCTTTTGCTGCCGGGACCGGATATAATCTTCTTCATCAGCACTTGTACAGCAATGGTGTATTTCATCAGGCTCAATTTGTAAAAGGTGGCACTGGTTGTTTGGTATCCGCGTTACAGTCATCTGCTGAATCTGTAGGGGTAGAAATACGTAAAAGTTCAAAGGTGAAAGAGATTCGTGTGAATAATGGGATATGTAATGGAATCATTCTAGAAAATGGCAAAGTGATAGAAGCAGATCAAGTTATATCTGGCCTTGACCCAAACAATACTTTTCATAGGCTGATTGGGCCTGCTAATTTGAATCCCAATTTTAATACACAATTGAATAATATCCGTTATCGCGGTAGTATTGCCAGAATCCATTTTGCCTTGAATAGCCTGCCAAAAATCCCTGGTATTTCGGAAGAGAAAATGGACACTTTATTCGCCATTGCTCCATCCATAGAATACCTAGAAAAAGCTGCCGACTCAGTAAAATATGGCCAGATACCTGAAAAACCATATATTGAATTCACAATACCATCTTTAGTGAACAAAAGTTTTGCACCGGAGGGCAAACATGTTCTTTCCGTCACAGTCCAAAATGCACCCTATCATTTACGGAACCAAAGTTGGGATAAAAATACAAAAGATCAACTTAGACAAAATGTAATCATCGTTATGGAAAAATATATTCCAGAACTCTCCTCCATAATTGAAGCGGCATCCTTATTTACTCCAGTAGATATTGAAAAGGAATTTGATCTTACTGAAGGAAATCTCAATCATGGAGAAATGACATTGGATCAATTCATGTTCATGCGCCCCACCATGAGTACAGCCCAGTATAAGACACCTATTAAAAATCTTTATCTATGTGGTCCCGGGACTCATCCCGGTGGCGGACTTCATGGGGCGAATGGATTCAATGCTGCTCGAGAGATCCTGAAATAATGGAATTTAAAAAAACAGCAGAGACATTGCCTACGGGAGCCCACACCCTAGAGAGGAATTTTTATGTAAATCCAGAAATTCTTCAAAAAGAATTCGAAAATATTTTTCAGAATCATTGGATTTGTGCCGGCCGGACATCTGAATTGAGTGATCCAGGGCTATATAAAGTGATTAATGTGGGAACGGAAAGTGCTATTATTATTCGGGATACTAATAGAAATCTACGTGCTCATACCAATGTATGCCGCCACAGAGGCACTAGAATTTGTGAACATGAATCAGGACAGTTTTCAAAATCCATGCAGTGCGGATATCATGGCTGGACCTATGGGCTTGATGGTCAGCTTGTGGGAGCACCTCACATGGATGAAGTGGAAGGGTTTAATAAAAGTGATTACTCTTTATTCCCTATTCCTATCGCAGAGTGGGAAGGATTTATTTTCATCAACTTTAGCGATCACCCTCAGGATTTTGAAACCGCCTTCGAACCAATTAAAAATAGATTTAGTCCCTGGACAATTAACGATCTGAAACCATTGGAAAAGATTCACTATGATGTGGCGGGAAATTGGAAACTGGTAATCCAGAATTACTGTGAATGTTACCACTGCCCCATTCTTCATCCTGATCTGGCAGCCATTACGCCCTATATGAGCGGACGGAACGATCTGCACGAAGGCCCTTTTCTAGGTGGTTATATGGATTTAAATAAAGATAAAGACAGTATTACTTCTAGTGGAAATTTTTGCTGCCCTCCATTAAAGAATTTGAAGAAAGATGATCTAAAAAGAGTTTACTATTATTCCATCTTCCCAAATATGTTATTAAGTCTGCACCCGGAATATGTCATGTACCACACCGTATGGCCTGCTGGTGTGGATAAATGCATAGTAGAATGTACCCTGTTATTTGAAAAAGATGTACTTGAAATAGGCGCGCATAAACCAAATGAAGCTATTGATTTCTGGGATATGACCAATAAACAGGACTGGCATATTTCAGAATTATCTCAGCTAGGAATTCAGTCAAAAAAATATACACCCGCCCCCTACTCCGGACAGGAGAGTTTACTTGCAGCCTTTGACAAGTATTATTTGGAAAAGTTAGTTTCAAATCCAGAATTATGATCAAGTATCATCTGTTTTTTACTTCAAAGAGAATAACAAAAAATGTAAGTTTTCCACCGCTTTTTATAGTAATGTTGATCCGGTAGCTCAGTTGGTAGAGCAGTGGCCTTTTAAGCCATTGGTCGTGCGTTCGAGTCGCACCCGGATCACTTGACGAAAATACCAACTACCTCTCACAAAGCCCTCGGTAACTACTGGGGGCTTTTAGTTTCATATCTATTCAAAAGTATTCAAATCATACCCAAATAATGGACACGATAATGATGGACACACCCCTATAGGCGTATGGAATCAAAAGTACATATGTACATCCCTATCCCCCACAGAACGAATCAAAATAAAATGCATTAACTCAACTTACTTTTCTCAAGAAGATTAGGATTATGGGGGGCGTGTATGCTAAAATAAGGTAAACACACATTGTAATATTATTTTTTGTAATATTTTAAGCACTTATCAATTTTATTCATTCTTGGGGGGGTATGTGTGGGGTGTATGTGGTATATAAATAGCCTATATATATATTGGGTTTTTTGTTTCTGGGATGATGGGTAGATTCAATTAGGGAATATAATTGAAATCATATATATTCATTTTTTACACTTTTAACCCTCTCACTATATGGATAAGAGTTACATTAAATCTGAAGAAAGAGCAACAAAGATTGGACTATGGGTATTGTTTTTTAATGTTCTTATAATTTTTATTTGGTTAGTTTATGAGTCATTTGAATTATTCAATAGTGAGCCCAACTATAGGTGGGAATCTTCCTTTAATATTATTGGAATACCCATAGGTATAATATTTGTTGGTTTATTTCTATTTGTTATTACAAGAAGACTTATTAAAGAAATTTTCTCATAAGGATTTTACTCTTATACTTTTATTTTATAATACAATCACTAGCCCCACATTCGTGGGGTTTTTTGTTTTCACAGGCGTATGCCTAAGGTGTTTTAGCTGTAAATCTCCCTTCCGCACAAAGTAGTCAAAAGAAAGTCCGCAGTATCAATAAAAGTGGCAACATTATCTCAATAGGTAATGGAGACATGATTTTATCAGCTGGTAGAAAATTGTATAGATTGGATTCATCTGGAGAAATATAAGGATACTCCCTATAGATGGAGCTTTTTTTAGTTTAATTAATACTTATCATACTTGTTCAAATAAGGTGAAATAGATTATAATAAATTAATTATTGAGATTGAATCTCAATTTGTTTTTCTAGTAATTTGAGGTTGATATCAAACTAAAAAAAACATTAAATCATTTATGATAAGGTCTTTTCTCATTTTAGTAACATTATCAAGTTTAATGATTATGTTGATAGATACTTGAAAATTCTTAAATCGTTTAAAAGAGTTTTATCTTTTTAGCATTTTCACATATTTATAGATTCTTGGTTTATCATTATATAAACTGATTAAGAAGTCCAAATTATATTTGATTGTTACTATATATAGGAAAAATCAAATGTTAATAAAAAAATTAAAACAGAAAATTGCATTTATATACGTTGTATCTTTTCTATTGGCTGATATAAATGTATACACCCATCGACATTATGACTCTGACAAGATTTTATACGAAAAGTTTACGAAACTTACTGGTATAGAAGTCAATATCATCAAAGGTAGTGCAGATCAGCTAATCCAAAGACTTCAAAGTGAAGGAAAAAATTCACCTGCAGATGTTTTATTAACCGTTGATGCTGGTAGATTAGTGAGGGCAAAAAATCTTGGATTATTAGAACCGATCTCGTCTAATAGATTAATCCATAATGTTCCTGAAATTATGAGAGATAATGAGAATTATTGGTTTGGCCTAACTGTCAGAGCACGAGTGATAGTATATGCAAAAGATAGAATACAGAATACTGAATTATCAACATATGAAGATTTAGCAAATCCTAAGTGGAAGGGTAGAATAGTAGTTAGATCATCAAATAATATTTACAATCAATCTCTAATGGCATCTTTGATCAATGTAAATGGGACTGCAAATGCTTTAAAATGGGCAAAATCAGTCAGAAGAAACATGGCTAGAAAACCTCGTGGTAACGATAGAGATCAGGCTAGAGCTGTAGCTTCTGGGGTGGCTGATATAGCATTAATTAATACCTATTATTTGGGTCTTCTGGAAAATTCTCCAGATAAAGCAGATCGTGAAGTCGCAAAAAAGCTAAATGTGTTTTTTCCAAATCAAAATGGGAGAGGAACACACATAAACGTAAGTGGAGGAGCGGTTACTGCAAGTTCCAAAAATAAAAAAGAAGCTATAAAATTCTTGGAGTTTTTAACAGAAAAAGAAAATCAAAAAGTATTTTCTGAAAGTAATTATGAATATCCTCTTGACTATAAAAACACTAGTGCTAAAACTCTTATGAAATGGGGTATTTTCAAAGCAGAAGATATACATCTGTCAATCTTAGGTCAGAATAATGCAGTTGCAGTTAAATTATTCGACCAAGCTGGGTGGGAATAAATAGTCATACTTTGTAATTTTGAAAAGTATCTATAAATATCTTAAAAATGAACTTCTATTTCAGATTAACATTTGGAATTTTTTATCAATTTTAGCTTCTTTTCTTATTTTTTTACCTATCTTTTTAATCATTACTAATTTCAATATTGAAGCAGACAATTGGCTACATATAAAAGAAAATTTACTAATTGGCTATGTTTCATCAACATTATACCTTGTTATCGGAGTTGGTATAGCAAGTACAATTATTGGCGTTGGATGTGCATGGTTTATAACATGTTATGATTTTTATGGGAGAAAATATATTGAGTGGATATTAATTCTTCCCATGACCATTCCTACTTACATAGCTGCATATTCCTACTATGATATACTTGAAGCTTTTAATCCTTTTTTCATTTGGAGTAGAAATAATTATGGATTAAATGAAACAATGTTAATTGAAACTATTTTTATATACTTAATTGTAATAATTCTCTTTTCATTTGTTCTATATCCTTACATTTATTTAAGCACGAAAGCATCGTTGATGATCCAAGGAAGTAGGATAATCGAAGCTGCAAACACACTTGGAATCCCGACTAATAAATTATTAAGAAAAGTAATAATTCCTATAATTAGACCATCAATTATTGCTGGAGTTAGTCTAGTTATAATGGAAACACTTAATGATTATGCAGCTGTTGAATACTTTGGGATATCAACTCTGACAATTGGAATTTTTAGATCGTGGTTTGGTATGCATGATGTAGACAGTGCATTAAAATTATCTTCATTTTTAATTACATTTGTTTTTATAGTTCTAGTGCTAGAAAAAATTTATAGAAAAGGAGCAAAATATGATAATAAAGGGGGAAAAAATTCATTAAGGCGAATTAAAATTGAAAAAAAGAAACAGTGTCTGATAATCATATTTTGTCTAATCCCTTTTCTTTTTGGTTTTTTAATTCCAGTAGGAAGGTTATTTACATGGATGTTACGATCTAATGTTAGTTTGAATGGTTTTAACCTAGTAATGATTACTTTTAATACTGTTACTATATCACTTGTATCTTCCATAATTATTGTTGTGTTGGCATTTTTTATAAACTTCAGTAAAAACTATTTTAATAATGATGCATGTAAAAAGATTAGTCAGTTAGCCATTCTTGGATATTCAATGCCAGGAGCAATAATAGCTATAGGTATTTTGAAATTAAGTAGTTCAATTAATGGATTAATTCCATTAATGTTAATTGGTTCAATTTTTGGCCTGCTTCTTTCATATATAGTTCGTTTTTTCGCTGTTGCTTGGCAACCAATAGATTCTAGCATGGAAAAGCTTGGTGAGAATATAAATCAAGCATCAAGAACACTTAGTGTAAAACCTTTAAAATCATTAGTAAATATCAATTTCCCAATTTTGAAAAAGCCACTACTAGTTGCTAGTTTGATAGTATTTATCGATGTATCGAAGGAACTACCGCTCACTTTGATTCTTCGACCTTTTAATTTTGATACACTTGCTACTTTGACTTATGATTTAATAACTCAATCGCAATTTTTTCAATCATCAATACCATCGCTATTAATAATATTAATTTCAGTGCCTGCCATATTAATAATCAACAATCAGGTAGATAAGGAGAATTAATAAATGCTAAAAACTCATGGATTGAGTAAAACTTATGGTGAACAGAATGTATTAATTAATTTCAATTTAGAAATCGAAAGTGGTGAAATAATTAGTGTGGTAGGTGGTAGCGGTAGTGGAAAAACTACTTTACTAAGAATAATATCAGGACTTGAGTTACCCGATAATGGGCAAATTATTTTAAACAATGATATTATCAATGGGGAAAATATATTTGTCCCTCCTGAAAAAAGAGATTGTTCACTAGTATTTCAAGATTATGCACTATTCCCAAACATATCAATGCATCAGAATATATACTTTGGTAAAAATAGTAACCGTAATAAAGAACGAGTTGAAGAGTTAATACGGGCAACAAAAATCGAAAAAATTTTGAATAAGTTCCCTCATGAATGTTCGGGAGGGGAACAACAAAGGGTCGCCCTTGTCAGATCATTAGCCGTAAATCCATCTTTGATAATGATGGATGAACCTCTAAGCAATTTAGATTACAATTTAAAATCAAATTTAGGATCAATGGTCAGAAGACTTTTAAAGAAATTTAAGACTACTGCAATTATTGTTACTCATGATATAAATGATGCAATGGAAATATCAGATAAAATTGTTGTAATTGATAAGGGTAAAATAATTCAAAAAGGGCCTCCAAATAAAATTTATAATAACCCTAACTCAAAAAAATCAGCCTTAATATTTGGAGAAACAAATTTTATTCCATTAAGAATATATCCCAATACTAAAAACTTTTTTTTTGATGATGAAACAAAAGAATCCTTGATATCTATTAGACCAAACCAATTCATTATTTATGATGATAGTTTAGCATCTGGCAAAAAAGTATTCACTGGAAAAATAGAATCCATAAGGAGAGTAGCATCAGAATATAAATTAGAACTAAAGTGCAATAATTTATGTTTAAAAATTTCATTAAATACTTTAACCAAATTATCTGTGGGGCAAGTATTGAAAGTAATAGCTCCATAAGGATCTGGTATGCTTAATGTGGTTTTTTTAATTTATATTCCACAATAACAATATTATCAAGACACATATTGGTGGGTTTTTTTGTTTATGGGATGATGAGTAGATTTAGGTATGCGTCAGTGTATGTATTTTATATTATTTATTTCTTCGGTTTTTGGACAAACATTTACTTCTATCAGCGGAAAGATCAATAAAGTTATTAATGCTGATTTAATGGATATACGAACATGCCCTAATTACGTGGATTCCTGTATATATGTTTGTAATGATGGGACTAACAATCCATGTCACCCTGAAAATCTGTACTCAATTGCAATCGATACTAGTAATAGTGGAGAAAATACGGAAGGATCTCGCTATAGAATATTTTTCCCCTGGGAATATAATGAAATGACTGCAGATAAATTTACAGTTACTGCTTCATGGCCATGTTTGAGCCCAACAGCAGTATATGCAAGCGGTAATTATGCATATTGGGATATTTACGGAAATGATGAATGCCCCGGGACTGTGCAAGGGTCTATTTGGTATGGTGATAATTGTGAAGATGAAAATGGTACTATAGGATCTGAAAATTGCCAAGAATTAGTAGGTAGGTTTTGTTTTGTTCCGGGTGATACTCTCAACTGGCCTGAAAATTCAGATCAAAATATAAGTACGGATATCTGTGATGCCTGCTGGATGTCAGCACCTGCATGGAGTTATTATGATACGATGCCATACTCCGATAGTCTTTTATCACCTGGGACGTGCGATATGTATGATCACTGCCACCATAGTACCCCTGAGAATATACTATGCGGTGTAGGATATATGGATGAGACAGACACTACTTCCGTTTCCATTAATCAAAATCATTTATTTAAAGATTATTTAATGACAAATTATCCAAACCCATTTAATCCAATGACCATTCTGCGATATGAATTACCAAAAGATTCTTTTGTTAGAATAACCATCTATAATATGATGGGAAAAATTATTAAATATCTTGTTAATAATCGACAAACTGCAGGGTATAGATCAGTCCAGTGGAATGCAACTAACAATGAAGGCCATTTGGTTCCTGCAGGAGTTTATCTTTACAGAATTGAAACAAACGATTTCAGGCAAACCAAAAAAATGGTACTGCTTAAATAGATAAACCTATATTATGGGAAACCCTACATTAGCAATGTTTTTTGTTTATCCAAGGATGATTAGATTTAGATATGGTTAAATATATATCACTTCTATTATTTATTGCTGTGATTCAGGGACAGCCCATAGATGAAATAGAAATTTTACATAGCAAAAATGACAAATTCTTTTTCCAGCCTGAGAGTCTATATAAAAGTGAAGGGTTTTGGTATACCGCTAATAATAAACCTGCTACCTTAAGGCTGCAGATTTATTCTAAAAATAATAATGGACAAAAAATAGTCGAGTGCACCTTAGTGAACGGACTAAAAAATAGCTCTTTTATGCAGTACTACAATACCAGGGAGATGCTGCCTGGAATCATGGGTTTATACGTAAATGATAAAAAAAATGGGAGCTGGATTTGGATAGAGCCTGATAAGATTTATGAAAAACAAAAGTGGGATAATACTGATTTACAAATCATGACAAAAATTGATTATCGTGATGGTTTAAAACATGGGACCATCATTGTCCACAAAGCGAATATGGAACGCTTCGAATATTTACAAAATTATTCCTATCCCAGAAATGATATTATTCTAAGAGGACAGTACAGTAACGGTAAAAAGATTGGAGAATGGTATTATTACGATTATATATATAGTGAATCGGATTGGACTACTGACCCAGCTGACATTAACAGTATGGTAGATTACTGGTCTCGAAAACATATTTATGCAAACAATGAACTGGTTGACAGCAAGTGCAGGGAGCCATGGGGTATAGAAATTGATTGTGAGACCTTTGAACAAAAGTATTATAAAAATATATATTTAATTCCTGATCGGGATGAAGTGAAAAAGGAACCGCCGACTCCAATAAAGCCGAAAGATAAAGTAGTAATTAAAGATAATAACGGAGTTGACGTAGAAATTGATATAAAAGAATTCGTTAAACACATTAATGAGTTTCACCATACAGTTACCAGTATACATCAGGAAAGAGGCCATTATTTTACAGTGAATAAAGGATTCCGGAAAATGCTGAATGGAAAAATTGGGCAATGATGTGAAAGTCTATAACATAAAAAAAACCCACATGTGGGTTTTTTTTTATTGATCTATTAAAATTGATACTGAAATTGTCACAATATTCGAAATATTTACTATTATTTGGGCTCGTTTTTTGGAGTTGTGAAGAGCAAGAAAAACACGGCTGCTTAGATAGTCAAGCTTGCAATTATGACTCAGATGCAACAATTAATAATAATAGTTGCTTATATCTTGA
>CENY01020988.1_pt1 | contig 10245 bp, 8 predicted proteins | sample 356181 | NCBI WGS metagenome assembly CENY01 (sample SAMEA2619840, study PRJEB7988) | marine metagenome | isolation source: saline water (ENVO:00002010), including
ATCGTAACAGTTAATTATACTGGCCTACTAGAGGATGGCACGAAATTCGATTCTTCCTTAAACCCAGGAAGAACCCCATTCAGGTTTACAGTAGGAGCAGGTCAAGTAATTCAAGGTTGGGATCAAGGGTTGATCGGAATGAAAATAGGTGGTAAGCGAAAACTAACCATTCCACCAGAGCTAGGATATGGGAGTCGAGATAACGGCCCTATACCCGCCAACTCAACATTAATATTTGAAATTGACCTACTAGGCATTGAATGATTTAAATGTAATTAATATTCTATGAAAAGAAATATTTTAGAAATTATTGGATTTTTCAGTGTCATCGCATCCTTGGTCTTTGTGGGGATGGAAATAAGGCAAAACACCACTGCTGTTAGAGGAGCCACGAATCAGGCTATCTCAGATCAAGTTAGTGAGCTTTTACTTACTATTGCTACTGATAGAAATTTGGCAGTTTTAGTTGCAAAGCTTTATGAAGATGCGCCAAGAGAAGATTTTGATTCAATTGATGACATGCAGTTGTTTATGACTGTGATGACAGGTCTTCGTAGGGTGGAAAATATTTTTCTACAGTTGGAGGATAATATTCTTGATGAAAGAGCTTTTGATAGAATAGGTTTAAGTTTTTATCGTTCTAGGTACGGTCGTCAGGTCTGGGAGGAGAACAAGAAATTTTTTGATAGAAAGTTTGTTCCCTTTTTTGAAAAATTACTAGACAAAGAATAATTTTTCTTTAAAGAAAAATTGCCCTAAAGGGAAACATTGCCACCGTAACTCAGTTGGTAGAGTGCCAAATTCGTAATTTGGAAGTCAGCGGTTCGACTCCGCTCGGTGGCTCAAACCGGTTAGTTAATCTCCTGTTTATCCGATTTTGGGTGGCTTTGATAATATTTTGCAGTTCTATAAGCCCCATATATTTCGCCAAAATAAGTTGTAAGAGCTACTCCAATAAAAAACGGGGAAATTGCACTTTCTTTTTTAATACTTTTTTGAGCCATCTGAATTGTCAATGATGAAACCAGTAAGCCATAGAAACCATCCATAATTAATCTACCTCCATACATTCTTCCTGATCCTGGGACTAATGCTGAAAGGCTAGCGGCGAGCATAGGAGACTTTTTATTTGATTTAGTTGGATAATAATCAACAGGGTCAACTAATCGACCATCTGAATAATAAAAACCACCCATATTATCATGATTAAATTTTGCAGCTTCATTACACCGAATAATCCTATCGTAGGTCACTATTGATCCAAGAATAGCACCTTTTGAGTGAATCGCTTTTGCGCCATAATGGGAGCAGCTAGGATAATACTGACAACCAATTATATCTGAATTATAGGATAAGCGTTGCCATTTTGTTATCGGGTAAAGGAACATTTTCTGCATAACATTGTTATTACTATCTTTAAAAAGCGAGTCTGCAGGATACTGAGCAAACAATGAAACGGACAATAAAAATATGTTGATTAAAGATTTCATTACCCTCAATTTTAGGGCGTATGGCATACTTAAAACTAAATAAACTTATTCTTTTTTTTATAACTGTTGGCTTGGCATCTAACTTAGCTGCGCAAAGAAAATCTCTCTATGTGCTTCATACAAACAATACAAATGGGGCCTTAGAAAACTGCTATTGCCCAGATAATCCATTTGGATCCATTGAAAAAAGATCCGTTTATGTAAAAAACTTTATTAAAGAAAACCCAAATACTATTTTAGTTGATGCTGGAGATTTTTTAACGATGTCCCAACAAACCCTTAAAGATAGTCTGGTTGCTGAGGCTTATGGGCTTTTGCCTTATGATGCGCTTTTATATGGTGATCAAGAATTGGTATTGGATGCCCGCACACTGAATCGATTAAGAGGTCAACTAGGCACAACATTAGTTGGCACCAATATTGATCGTTCAGATCTTTTTACATCAAAAATTATTAGAAGAAAAGGTCTGCGAATAGCAGTGATGGGCATTGTTGATTCTAATGCGATAAAATTCTATCCTGAAGAAATAAAAAGCAGAATTCGACTTTCTGATCCAGTAAAAGCTGTAAAAGATGAAATGAAGAAGCTTGAGAAAAAAGCTGACATTTTTATTTTAATGACGCACCAAGGTTATGATCTTGATCGAACTTTTGCAAAAAAAATTGATGGGCTTGATTTAATAGTTGGCGCGCATAGCCAAACTGCAATTCAATCACCTGAAGAAGTTAATGGCACTTTAATTGTCCAAGCTGGTAAGTCGGGATATTATATTGGCGTGGTCGAGATCAAAATGAACAAAGGAAAAGTTGTAGAGAAAAGCGGACGATTAGATACAATGAAATTTGAAATGCCAGATGACCCACGAATTATAGAAATGATTGAAGAATATGAAGAGAGATCTGGTCGAATGAATAGAAGGAAAAAGAAACTACAAGAAGAGTCTGATGGATAATTTTACCGAAATACTTTCAGCAAACCCTGCATATTTAATTGTCGCAGTTGTTTTTTCAGTTATTATTTTATTTAGTCTAGCTAAGAAGCTTTTGAAAATTGCTCTTATTTCTATTTCCATTTTTATTTTATGGACTGCCTATACGATTTGGACCGGTCAAGAATTTTCTCAAGGTGATTTAAAAGAAAAGCTAATCGAGACAGGGGAGAAGATTAAAGATAATACTGTGAAAAAGGTTCAGGACAAAACGCAAGAAGAGCTAAGCAAAAAATTTAATAATTAGTTTTTACTTGCTATACAGTTGCTCATTCATATTGCGTACGCGGCCGGATAGATTTTTTATAATTGCTTCCATTATATCGCTATGGCCACCCATAACCTCATAGAAACCTTCCTGCTCAATTTTGAATAATGTAGTTTCTTCAGTTGCAGTTACATCTGCTGATCGCGGCTCACCATCAAGTAAAGCCATATCTCCAATACAGCTTCCCTCACCCATTTGTGTGATTTCTTTTTCGCCTTTGTGAATTTTTACATTTCCATTAACTACAATGAACAATGAGTCACCGAATTCACCTTCAGAGATAATTGACTCTCCATCATCGCAGCGAACTTCTTCAGTAATCTGCGCCACTCTTGATAGATTTTCAGCAGGTATTGATTTAAACAAATCAACAGACTTTAAAATAATTGTCTTTTCTAATGTTGAATACATGCCCAACTCATAACCCTCTAATTTAAAACGTTCTGAAGGAATGTCATCGATATTCAGATTATTTTTTTCTGATATTCTTTGTACTAGCTCGCAATTACCAGTGGAATTCGGTACTTTTTCCCAATCTAGCGATAAAATTATATCTCTTTTTTCCGCTTTAATCAGATAATCTAATGATATGATTGATTCCCATTTATTTGGTGAATGGAGAAATGAGATAAGTTCATCATCAATTTTTGAAGGAAGATCTTCAAAGTGGCCTTTACCTATCTCGCTTCTTTCCTCTGGTGGGATTTGCTCGATTAATGGATTAATTATGCTTCTTTGATCTTTATCAAAGATATTCTCAAAGAATTCCAGTAAAAATGGCAACTTAGCAGGGTCTTCGGATTTTATGATCTGAATATAGGTTTCAATTGGGGTATTTGGTTTGCCCATAACACCTAATTTTAATAGTGAGGGTAATGTATTCTGAATTTCATTATTCAAATGATCAACCATCAAAATTTGATTTTCATCCTCAGGAAGCAACTTCTTGCACTCATTCATTGCGTATACTTTTTTAGCAATTTTTTGAATTTCATTTGCTACAATTTCCAATTCATTTTCATCTAATTGATCAGTCCTAGCACAGATAAGCAAAGAATCGATAACCTCGTTATAAATATCTTGATCATTATGGCTTAACTGACTCATTAATATCTTAATTGAAGCATGCCCTTCGTATTCTCTTAAAGCTCGTACTATTCCCAGCCTCAAGTTGCGACTTAAATCTTCTTTTGATAAGAGTTCTTTAAAACTTTTAATAATAAAATCTTTAGAATAAACTTTGAGAGTTTGACGCGCTTGGAGCGATGTTTTTATATTGCTTAAGTTTGAAATGATTGCAGGAATGAGGTTTTCATCCTTGCGCTTCTCAGCGATCTGTAAAGCAACGTTACTAACATATACATTTTCATCATTTAAGAATTCTGTAAGTTTGGCTTCTGGAAGAATTTCATCATTTTTTTCAAGACGTTTAATTGCGTTAGCCTTGATTTGCTCATCATCGCTTTCCAGCGCGTTGTTTAAAATCATTATTGCCTTATCCATAGAGCCTGCTTGAATATCAATGATCGCCGCCGCCGCCGCCGCGCGCTGTTCATTTGATTCGCTTTCAAGTAGATTTTCAAGTTGATTTTGAATTTGTGTGAGTTTTCTTTTTCCTGATGTGACAATTGCATCAGCCGATACTGCATCATTTTTATTGATCGCTTCTATAATATTATCATTGGAAATAATTTCTTCCTCATCCCATGCAAGATCCAAAATGCGCTTTCTAACCTCTGCGCTACCACTATCAAAAAGATCGGCAATAGTTTTTTTCCAAGAATAAAGGGGGAGGCCTTCAATAATTTCAAAAGCAAACAGTTGCTTCATTTCATTATCAGATGAAAGTGTATCCTCAATGGTTTTCACCATTGCGGCATCCTGTACATCAACATTAAGCTCCTCAAAGTCTATTTGACGTTTTGAAATTGCATTTTCAAGTTGCTTAATATAGCCCGTTCGTACTCGAAGCGAGGTCAGAATCCATAGAAAAATTGCCCCAATTGAAACAAAGCTCAATGTTTGCAAGGCAACAAATTTTGCTAATAAAAAAGTTGTAACCCCACCAAACCCTTCAGCAATAGATTTGATTGTTCCACTAACTTGCGGTTTCAAAGTCCTTCTTGTATCTGCAGGCACAGGAAGCCACAATAGCTCCATCGATGAGCTAAAAATAGTAAATTTAAATGTCTGATCAGAAAATTTACCTATCGTCGCAGTTATCAATACCGGAACAACGATGAAGGAAATCGAACCCAAAATCAGAAAGAATGGTAACGCCATCAAGCCTACTAGAATACCAAACCTTGATAAAACTGGCCCTGTAACAAAAAATTGCATAATAATTGATGCTGCACCTGAAATAGCATAAAACAATCCAAAGAATGCTACGAGCTTGCTTTCATCTGGGAATGTATCGCTGGCAATCATTTTGAATTGATAATCAACTAGGACGGTAACGATCCCAGATAAAGCAACGATCCCCATAATACCCAACAAAAACGGATCTCTAGATTTTTTTGATTTATTAGTGGTTGATTTAACAGCGGATTTTTGAGGTGGATCTTGTCGCATATAGCTCATACTCAAAAGCCCAAAGAGAAATGAAATACCCATAAAGCCAGTTGCTAAATACAATAATTCATTGGTTCCAAATGCATTGACAAATGGCGTTAAATTCATTCCAATAAGCATCACGGCAAAAGAGCCTCCCCCAGCGATTATACCAAACAGTCTCTTTGCTTGTTGCGGTTGAAAGGACTCGGCTGCAAATCCCCAAAATTGTATCAAAGCAATTGCTACAACAATTTCAACCCATATATATATAAGGGGGATCACCCAACCCTCAATAAAGGGTTGAGATATAATAAATGATGCGCAAAATATTGTAGTGGTAAGAACGAACATCACCTTAGGAACAAGTTTCTTTGCTAGCTTAGTATAGCCACTTAAGATTGGTGCAATTGCTATCGCAACCGCCAAAAACATTAAAGGAAGAATCGACTTATCAAATCGACTTAAAAAATAAGCGTCTTTTGCTGTCTTTGCTGTTAGGCCCATAGCAATAGTGAAGAAAGAGAATAAGAAATAGGTAAGGACCATTTTCCCTTCACCTGCTTTGATATTTACTATTTTTTTCAAAAACTTCATTAGTAAATATATTTCACTTTCGTTAAGAGACTAATCGAATAGTTAAAGCCGCTTTCATTGATAAATTCAATCAATATTCCCGCAAAAAGACTTGCTATAACAACTAAAATTAGAATAAAAATTATTGTAATTATGAATAAAATTCCATTTATCAAAAAATACCGATGAAGTTGATCCAAAGCAATTTGAAAGCTCTCATTATCTTCATTTTGCATTGCAAAGCTTAGGTGGTTTGCTGCTACAGTTAATTTGCTTCCCATTAAAATAGTAACAACGCCCATGATCACTGTTGGAATTGAAAAGATGAATATTGTTAGACAGTATATAATTCCAGTAATGATATTCATTATACCTACAAACTTTGTCCATTTTTGCAGCCCATCTAGTGTTAATTGACTTTTAGAGTTTAGCGTGTAGACTAATTGAGCCTGCCTTTTCTTTTTAGTTACCCGCTTTTTCGCTATTGGCTTCTTAGCCATAGATTTTTTGGGGAGCTTCTTCTTTACAGGTTGCTTTTTAGCTGCAACTTTTTTGGGAGATTTTTTTTCAGTAGCCATATTAACGTATGTGGTTTTTCTTAATATTCATTCAATATTATTAGCGTTAAGTTATTTGTGATTGAATAGAATCACAAGCATCCAAGCCTAATTTCCTATAAATATTTATTGTTGAAATCTCTTTAAGAAAGTGTTTACTTTATCACTATAATTAGTTTACAATTAAGGTATATCCTTCTGAGGTAAAAAGTAAATAATATGCAGTTAATTAAAGATAGTAGCAATTTTTTTGTAAAACCCTTTTCTTGTGTCAAGGCCGTAATTATTTCGGCGCTAGTTATTTTTATTTCGTGTGAAGATAAAAATAATCTACTAATAACAGAAAAAGAGGTCAAAACAAACAATGGCCTCTATGAATTATCCCTAAAGATTGATCCTGATATTGTTTACTCTAATAGCAGCACTAAAGTAATTACCACCATTAGACGATTAGTTCCTGGGACAAAACCTACTGGGGATTGGTTCTGTAATTATAGTGTCGTTGGTGGACAGTTTGATCATCATTCTAATGTTTTTTCCTACTATGATGCCTATGGTACTCTTCAATTTTCTGATAAATATGTTTATGTATCTCTTGCTGATTCTGCCAATTCAGTTTGGCAGGGTTTATCTTTTTTCATTCCTACTCTACCTTTAAAGGCCACAGGCCATATTTCAGCTAACTTTGAGGGACTGAATCTTTCTTTACCAATAAAACTAGTTCAAGCCCCATCAAACTGATGAAAAAAATATTATTATTAATTTTACTTTTATCTTGGTCATTTTCTCAGCAAAGACCACCATCCGCATCTAGAAGGCCTCCAGCAAGACCACCATCATCGGCCTCCAGACCGCCAAGCGCAAATGCCAACGCGCTTAGAGATTTGGACTATGAAGTTGTAAAGCTTAGCTATATTCAAACGGATCGTGCATTAGCTATCCTAAAAACAATGGGTTATACCGTTGTAGAATACAGGGCAAGCAAGGGTGAAACTTCAGGTGAAAATAATTTTACCCCAAACTTTTCTAATAATATTGACAATCTGAATGCCCCTGGAGTATTGCCAGTTATCATTAAAATGCCAGACACTGAAACGATCTCTCTTGTTTCAAAAACCAGGGCCAAAGTTTCCACTAAAAAATCAGCTTTAGGTGTAGATTTGGGGGGAGTAACATTAGATAACACGACCAGCGGTGATCCTATGCAACGCCTTTTAATAGGCTACAAATCAAATAATATGCGCCCCCTTGCGCAGCTACTAGATTTACTTGCAAATAAAATTGATGTACCTGCAAGTCAAGTTGCGATTGAAGCGCTCGTCATTGAAATAAACAGAGATAATTTAAGTGAACTGGGTGTTGATTTTTCTGCTGCAGGTTCTGGCGTTACAGCTAATTTTCCACCTCCACAAGGTGGTTCAATTTCACCTTTCACTGTTGTTCTTGATAGAACATTATTGGGTAGTGGTGCAAATTTTCGTGCAAATATTGATGCGCTGGTTAGTAAAAAATTAGCTACGATTAAGTCTAAACCTTCTGCTTTAGTTCTTGATGGTAGGCAAACACGTATCCAGGTTGGTCAGCAGATTCCAATTGTAAGAACGATTACTGATCAAATTGCAAAAACCAGATCAGTAGACTATATACCTGTGGGCATTGTCTTGAATGTTCGGCCTAGAATTAGCGAAGACGGTTCAAGCGTCACCATTCAGGTTGAAACCATTATTAGTGAAACGGAAGAGCGTATAGGAGCAACGGGCGGAGGAGATGTCGAATCAGCGCCAATTATCAATAACAGAAAAGTTCAATCATTTGTGCGTGTCGCAAATAATACACCATTTATCATTGGCGGACTGATTAATGAAAAATCATCAGATAATGAGGGAGGCGTTCCGCTTTTAGGGCAATTGCCATTAATTAAAAACCTCTTTAGCGTCAGTGGCAGCAAAAAGGTTAGGCGTGAAGTGATTGTGGTGATTACCCCTCATATTATAAGAGAATCAGCAGATCAGTTTAGTAGAGTGATTCCTCAGGATTCCCCATTATTCGACCAAGATAATAATAAATCTTTTCCAAACTCTTATCGCGTTAGGCAAGGTGATATTTTTGACCTGAGTTTTATTGATGAAAGTCCGGTTTATCAAAATATCGTTCAAGAAGTTTACAAGCGCGCAGATAAAGACAAAACTCTAGCGCAAAAAGAACCATACCAGTCAATCCTTGAAGGAAGAATACCGGGCGAGTCTGTATTGGTCAAAAAAATGCTTCTAGACATTATAGGTAAAATGAATTATGTGGATTTTGTAGATCCTGAAAGCATAATCTATTTTGCTTCTTCATTGCAAGATCCTGCTGGGTTTGAAGTTGAGATGCTTTCTAAGGCTGTTAAAAATATTCCAGCGAATCGAGCGATGAAACTAACCTACTCTGTTACAGGTAAAGCTACCATTGATAAGCCATTTGTTCAGCCCACAGCAACTGTGAACTATATTTCCCTTAAAGAATCCTACAAGAATGAATTAATAAAATTTAATAAAATAGGCGCTTCACCAACAGAGGACGAATTTACCATATTATTATCTGCTGAGTTCCCAAAGTATGAAAGAAGACTGTATGAAGTACTTATTCTAAAAAAACTACTTAACATGAATCCAGATTTGGATCTAACGTTACAATATTTTAAACCGGGTATTGAAATTTTATTTCCATCGAGAGATGTGCTTGAAACAACAAATTTTGTAGTAGATAGAGATGCAGCTAGGCTTTTTTATGAAGTTAATCTATATTATGCTGCTTTCGGGCAAGAATTCAACCGAGGAACTGCTGAAATCGGCAGGTTAATGAAGTCACGATAAAAATTTTGTGATTTTTATCACAACCATTAAACTGGATATATGATATATTGTATCTAGATTTATTGAAAAATGAACTTTGAAAAAGAAAAATTAACTATTACACGTCTGTAAGGAGGATGAAATGAAGTTAATTAATACAATGTTAGTTGGAGTATTTGCATTTTCAATGCTATTTGCACAACCTCCAACTGGCGGACAACAACCACCTCCAGGTGGCCAAGGTGGCCCTCCAGGCCAAGGTGGACCTCCTCAAGGTGGAACACCAGGTGGCCCTCCAGGTGGACCTCCAGGCCCAGGTGGCCCAGGTGGACCAGGTGGCCCAGGTGGAAATATGGATCACAAATCTGCTGCTGAACATTTTATGATGGCTGTTCAAGAAGGCATGGATCGCGGTGTATTAGACCCTAGCGACCAAGCATACCTTTCCGGAATGCCAGCAAAAATGAAAGAAGCTGTAGACTCTGAATATAATGATGGCGCTGATGGTGCAGCTGGTGAAGTTGCAGAAGAATTTGAAGAGTGGCTACAAGGTCTTTATGATGAAGGCGGCGAAAGCGCTGAAGTTGCTCAGAGACTTGCAATGGAATTGTGCATGCTTGAATCTGAAGCACATAGAATGAATGATCCTGATGGTGACCATGATGATAACGAATGCCATAGCGACCACGATGGTGGTATGCATGATGGTGGACCAGGCACACATGGTGGACCAGGTGACCATGATGGAAATGACCATGGCGGAAATGACCATGGCGGTAACCATGGACCAATGGATGGCCCTATGGGACCAAACTTTGATGAAGCTAATTGTATGGCTCTAGAAGCTGGCTCACCAGTATTTTGGGTTGATCACAATCAAAATGGTGTAAAAGATACTGGCCCTGATTATGAAGGCCCTTATGCAACCTACCATGAATATGAAGATGGTTCCCCAGTTCAGTGTGGACCTCAAGGTGG
>CENY01030009.1_pt1 | contig 10222 bp, 9 predicted proteins | sample 356181 | NCBI WGS metagenome assembly CENY01 (sample SAMEA2619840, study PRJEB7988) | marine metagenome | isolation source: saline water (ENVO:00002010), including
GAGCCTCTGCCTGACATCTCTGCATCGCTGTCCGCTCTGGTGGCGTCGCACCAGGATACCCCGTGAAGGCCGGCCTGCTGTTGCTGATAGTTGCCGTGCTGCTGGGGGGGCTCCTGGGCACGGTGGTGGGCCGTGATCCGGGCTATGTCATGCTTGCGTATGGTGACACAGCCCTAGAAACCAGCCTGTGGTTCGCCGTGCTGGTTGTCTTGCTGGCGTGCGTGGCACTGCGTCTGGTGGTGGCCCTGTTTGTCCGCCTCGGTGCTGGAAGCAGCCGGCTCGCAGATGGGAGGCGCCACCGCAAGGCGAGAACGGCGCGAGCGCAGACCGTGCAGGGATTGCTGATGCTCGAAGAGGGTCAGTGGCAGGACGCCCACCGTTTGCTGGTGGCGGCCGCGCCGCGGGCGGCTGCCCCGCTGATCAACTATCTAAATGCCGCCCGTGCCGCGCACCAGATGGGGGACGAAGCGCGCCGGGACGAATTGCTGCGGCTGGCACACGAGTCCGCGCCTGAGGGGCGATTCGCCATCTACCTTGCGCGGGCCAAGCTCCAGATGGATGCGAAGCGTTGGGAGCCGTGCCTAGCAACCCTGCTGGAGCTGCAGTCGGAGTCGCCAGGACATCCGCAGGTGCTGGATATGCTGGTAAAGGTCTATCGTCAGGTGGGCGATATGGATGCGTTAATCGCCTTGTTGCCATCGCTTCGGAAGAGCAAGGCTCAAAACGCGGAAAGCGTCTCCGAGCTGGAGCGCGGCGCCTGGGTAGAAAAGCTTGGCGGTGTTGAGCGTGATATCGAGCATGCGTGGCAACGGGTGCCTAAGAAGCTCAAGCATGATCCCCTGGTGGTGCAAGCCTATGCGCGCGCAGGGATTGAGCAAGGCCATGCCGATACAGTGGAAGCCGCGCTGCGCGGCTGTCTCGATAAGCACTGGTCGGAGGATCTGGTGGGATTGTACGGCCGCCTTGAGTCCGATGATGTGGGTAAGCAGCTGACCGTCATGGAAGGTTGGCTCAAGCAGAGGCCCAGCGATGCCGCGGCGCTACTGGCCGCCGGCCGGCTGGCCATGGCTGGTGATCAGCTGCCTAAGTCTCGTCAGTATCTGGAAGCGTGTCTGCGTCTGCAGCGCACGCCCGAGGTGTACGGAGAACTGGGCCGAGTCTGCGTAGCCCAGGGTGAGCTGGAGCGCGGCAACGAGTATTTCTCTCGGGCGCTGTCGGAGCCGGCCGTCCCTTAGCAATGAGGTCCGCGGGGGCGGCGTCGGGTTTTACCTCCCCTTCATCAGCGCGAAGAATTCTTCGTTAGTCTTTGTGTCTTTGAGCTTGTCAATCATGAACTCGATGGCGGCGATGTCGTCCATGTCGTGCAGGAGTTTGCGCAGAATCCACACCCGCGCCAGCTCGTCTTCACCCATGAGCAATTCCTCTCGCCGGGTTGCTGAGCGGCGGATGTTGATGGCGGGGTAGACTCGCTTTTCCGCGATCTTGCGTTCCAGGTGCAGTTCCTGGTTGCCGGTGCCCTTGAATTCTTCGTAGATCACCTCGTCCATCTTGGAGCCGGTGTCGATCAGCGCCGTGGCGATGATGCTCAAGCTGCCGCCCTCTTCGATATTGCGCGCGGCGCCGAAGAAGCGCTTGGGGCGTTCCAGGGCGTGGGCGTCCACACCGCCGGTGAGTACCTTGCCTGAGGAAGGCACGATGGTGTTGTAGGCGCGGGCTAGTCGTGTGATGGAGTCCAAAAGGATCACTACGTTCTTCTGGTGCTCCACCAGGCGCTTGGCCTTTTCGATGACCATCTCGGCAACCTGAACATGGCGTGAGGGTGGCTCGTCGAAGGTGCTGGCGACCACCTCGCCCTGCACCATGCGCTGCATTTCCGTTACCTCTTCAGGACGCTCATCGATGAGCAGAACGATCAGCACCACCTCCGGATTATTGGCCGCTATGGACTGGGCGATGTTCTGCAGCACCAGCGTTTTGCCCGCCTTGGGAGGAGATACCACCAGGGCGCGTTGGCCTTTGCCGATGGGGGCAATGAGGTCGACGATGCGCGCGGTGAGGTCTTCCGTGCTGCCGTTGCCCCGCTCCAGAACCAGACGCTCGTCCGGGAAGAGGGGGGTGAGGTTTTCGAACAGGATCTTGTGTTTTTTGGAGTTGGGCTCGCTGAAGTTGATCTCGTCTACCTTCAGCAGGGCGAAGTAGCGTTCGCCGTCTTTGGGTGGCCGGATTTTGCCCGCAATGCTGTCGCCGGTGCGCAGGTTGAATCGTCGGATCTGGCTCGGGGAAACGTAGATGTCGTCCGGTCCTGCCAGATACGAACTGTCCGGGGAGCGCAGGAAGCCGAATCCGTCCTGAAGAATCTCCAATGTGCCTTCGCCATAGATGTCTTCGCCGTTCTTTGCCTGCTTGCGCACGATGGCGGCAATGACTTCCTGCTTGCGCGAACGTGCCAGATTGTCCAGCCCCATCTCGCGCGCCATGTCGATCAGTTCTCCGACCGGTTTACGTTTTAGATCAGTTAGATTCATGGTGATAACTTCGAAAGTTTTGGTAGTGGTGAATTGGATCGCCCGGACCCGAAGAACTACTGGTGTTATTGTTTTTGCGTTGGGTAGCGGTAGCGCCCAGCGCGGGGCATCGTGAGCAGTTTGGTGAGTTGCTGATGGGCGTAGCGTTGAATCGCTACGTCAGGGCAAGTTTAGTGGTTTAGGTGACCCCGTCAACCCCGGGGAAAGGAGTCGAGGGCAGCGAACCGCCCTCGAAATGGGCAACTTAGATGTTGCTATCCAGGAAAGCGGCCAGCTGAGATTTAGACAAGGCGCCTACTTTGGTGGCTGCTACCTCGCCGTTTTTGAACAGCATCAGTGTGGGGATGCCGCGAATACCGTATTTCGGCGGTGTCGCCTGGTTACTGTCGATGTCCAGCTTGCAGATCTTTATGCGGTCGGAGTATTCCGTCGCAATCTCGCCCAGGATAGGCGCAATCATCTTGCACGGTCCGCACCATTCCGCCCAATAATCTACCAGCACCGGCTTGTCGGACTGCAACACGTCATTGTCGAATTCCGCATCCGAGGTATGCAGGATGTTGTCGCTCATCTAGTCAGTCTCCAGTAGTGGTTCGAGTGTCCGTAAATTCACGGAAGTCTACCATGGCTGCTCTTGGAGGCGATTCACTTCGGCCTGCGGGCGCTTCAGACCGGGCGCCGCATTTACCGGCCATGCGTGACGCGGTGCGCATTATTGAACATTCGATTGCCCGGATAGGGGGCGTTTCCTGGCGGATCAGTAACGTTTGGGTAGGCTAGCGGCTCAATCTTTTCGTGCAGATTCATGAACGACTTGTGCGCCGTCATCGACTTGGGCTCCAACAGTTTTCGCCTGTTGCTGGCCGAGCAGCGCAATGGCGGCGAGTTGTTGGTTCACGAACTGATCAAGGAGAAGGTCCAGCTGCTCAGTGGATTCAAGAATGGCCGGCTCGCCCGGGCGGCCGTGGACAGAGGGCTGGACTGCCTGGACCGTTTCGCGCAGCGAACCGCGGCGGTGTCTGCGCGCCGCATCTGGGTAATCGGTACCCACGCGCTGCGCACGGCCAGAAATGCTTCCGAAGTGGCAAAAGCGGTTCGCGCCAAGCTCGGGGTGACCCTGCAGCTGGTGTCCGGCGAGGAGGAAGCCAGCCTGATCTTCGGCGGCGTGGCTCACTACTGTTCGGCCTCGCCGCGCGCTCGCAAGCTCGTGGTGGATATTGGTGGAGGCAGCACCGAGCTGGCCTGGGGTAAAGGGCTGAGGTGCACTCAACCGCACTCGGCGCCGGTAGGTTGCGTGGGTCTGACGGACGCGTACTTTTCCGCGCGTCAGGGCGACGTCGCAGAAGCGATGCGTCGTGCTCGAGCCCACGCCCGAACTGTCCTGGACGATGCGCTGCCAAACGGCTCGCTGCCGGCGGCTGAGGTAGTGCTGGGAACGTCCGGTACCATCGAGTCGGTGCAATCCGTGCTCAGCGCCAATGGCTGGGATGGCGAGAGCATTACGGCTGCAGGTCTTGGGCGTTTGAGAGCGGTGCTGGAGTCAGGCTGCTGGGTGCCCGATCTGGTTATGCCCGGGTTACGGCCCGAGCGTGTGGACATATTCCCAGCCGGCGTTGCACTGCTGGATGCCATCTTCGACAAGTTGGGCCTGCCGACCATGCACTACCTGCCCGCCTCCATCCAGGATGGCGTGCTGTATCGCAACGTTGCCCGGACGCTGGCGAGTGATCCACGCTGAAGGGCCCTGGACTTGTTGAACCGACATGCCATGTCGGCCCGCGAGCTGGAGGTGGAAGGCGAGCAGCTGGCAGCGGCTGGGTGGCGCCGGGTGGTTGCCGGGCGGGGCTAGTCGTTCAGCGCTTCGGCGATCCGGAACGAAAAGTAGCTCAACACCCCGTCGGCACCTGCCCGCTTCAGACAAACCAACGACTCCATGATCACCGCTTCGGTGAGCCAGCCATTGGCGATGGCCGACATGTGCATCGCGTACTCGCCACTCACCTGGTAAGCGAAGGTGGGTACACCGAAGGTCTCCTTGATCCGCCGCACGATATCCAGGTACGGCATGCCGGGCTTTACCATGACCATGTCCGCGCCTTCCTCCAAGTCCAGGGCCACTTCCTGAATTGCCTCGTCGCTGTTGGCGGGATCCATCTGATAGCTCATCTTGTCCCCGCCACTGAGTGTGGCGGAGGAACCTACGGCATCGCGGAATGGCCCGTAATAGCCGGATGCGTACTTGGCTGAATAGGCCATGATCTGAGTGTTGATGTGGTCCATGTCATCCAGGCGGGCCCTGATGGCGCCAACCCGACCGTCCATCATGTCCGAGGGCGCGACGATGTCCGCGCCGGCCGCGGCGCAAACGGCCGCTTGTCGACACAAAGCGGTTATGGTGACGTCGTTCTGCACGTAGCCCTCATCGTCCAGGATGCCGTCCTGGCCGTGGCTCGTGTAGGGGTCCAACGCCGCGTCGGTGATGATGCCCAGGTCTGGAAGTTCGGATTTCAGCGCGGTCACCGCGCGCGGGATCAGCCCTGCGGGATTGTAGGCTTCCTCACCTTGCAGTGTTCGCAATGAGGGCTCCACGTTGGGAAACAGCGCCACTGCGGGAATACCCAGCTCGTGCGCGTCTGCAGCATGGCGCACCAGATTGTCGATGGAATACCGTTGGATGCCGGGCATGGAATGCACGGGCAGGCTGACGTTGCTGCCATCCACCACGAACAGCGGATAGATCAGGTCGTTTGTGCTGACGCTGTTTTCTCGCACCAGCCGTCGGGAAAAGCCATGACGGCGGTTTCGCCTCAAGCGTGTAGTAGGGAAACTCCGGGCCATTGTGAGGGTCCTTGTAATAGGGTGTTGCTGATGCAACGGCGTGAGCTGGCCGTTCTGCCGGTAGCCCTGGCACATGCGCTATGCCCTAATGGTACCCAGACGGCGTGTGAACGCCAGCCGCCAAGAAACTAAGGGAGTGCATGAAAACTCAGCAAGTGGCCATATTGATTCTGGTGGTGGGGTGCGTCGGCGCGTTCTTTTACTTCGATGTTGGCAGCTACTTGAGCCTGGGCTACCTCAATGAGGTACACGCGGATGCCGTTGCCTACGTGCGGGCCAACGCCATACAGAGCACCTTGGGTTTCATGGCCTTTTACATCCTGGTTACTGCCGCGTCGCTACCCGGGGCGGCGCTGATGACGTTGGCGGCAGGGGCCGTATTTCAGTTTGGGTGGGGGCTGGTCATGGTGTCGTTTGCCAGTTCCATCGGCGCCACCCTGGCGATGCTGGTCTCCCGCTCGCTGCTGGGTGGCTGGGTGCAGGAGCGCTTCGGCGAGCAGCTGGAAGTGATCAACGAAGGGGTTCGGCGCGACGGGGTGTTCTATCTCTTCGGATTGCGTATGGTGCCGTTGTTCCCGTTCTTCATCATCAATCTGGTGATGGGGCTGACACGTATTGGCGCCTTGCGCTTCTACTGGGTCAGCCAGGTGGGGATGCTGCCGGGTACGCTGGTGTACGTGTTCGCGGGCACCCAACTGGCTACGGTGACCAGTCTTACGGATGTGCTCAGCCCCGGGCTTGTCGTTGCGTTTTCGTTGCTGGGGCTGTTTCCCATCATTGCACGCAAATTATTGGGGTGGCTTGGCGCCAGGCGCGAGCGAGGTTTGCAAAGTTGACGGAGTGACAGGTGGCCAGATTCGACAACAACCTGGTGGTGATCGGAGGCGGTTCCGCGGGTCTCATTGCCGCGCTCATCGGTGCCACGCTGCGGGCGCGGGTGACGCTCATCGAGAAGGCCGAGATGGGGGGCGACTGCCTGAACACCGGATGCGTGCCCAGTAAGACGCTGATTCGCTCGGCCAAAGTGGCTCACTACCAACGCAGTGGCGCCCGTTTCGGATTATCCAACCTCGCGCCCCAGGTGGATTTCCCCCGGGTTATGCAGCGCGTCCAGGAAGTCATCGCCACCATCGAACCGAAGGACTCCATGGCACGCTACAGGGATCTGGGCGTGAACTGTATTGCCGGCGAGGCATGCCTGCTGGATGGCCACCATGTCGCGGTGGGTGACCAGCGCATCAGCACGCGCAACATCGTGCTTGCGACCGGGGCGATGCCAGCGGTGCCGCCGCTGCCGGGTCTTGCCCAGGCAGACGCGCTCACCTCCGAAAGCCTATGGTCTCTTACGGAATTGCCTGAGCGGCTGCTGGTGCTGGGAGGTGGTCCCATCGGGTGCGAGCTGGCGCAGAGCTTTGCTCGATTAGGCAGCGCGGTGACCCTGGTGGATATGGAAGATCGTCTGTTGCCAAGGGAGGACGCCGATGTCTCTGGCTTCATGCAATCTGCCTTGGCTGCCGAGGGTATCGATGTGCGGCTGGGTCATCGCGCCGAGCGCGTAGAGCCTGTCGCCAACGGCGCAGGGGTGCTGCACGCTCAAGTTCTCGGAGAATCGGTTGGGATTGGTTTTGACAGAATCCTGGTGGCGGCTGGACGGCGCGCTCATACGGATGGCCTTGGCCTGGAACAGCTGGGCATCGCCACTAACCCTGATGGCACCGTTGTGGTAGACCGTTACCTGCGCACTGCCTGCAAATCCGTGTACGCGTGCGGCGACGTGGTGGGCCCTTACCAGTTCACCCACATGGCCTCGCATCAGGCCTGGTATGCGGCGGTGAACGCCCTGTTCGGGCGGTTCAGGAAGTTCCCCGTGAACTATTCTGTGGTTCCCTGGACTACCTTTACCGACCCGGAGGTGGCGCGAGTGGGTCTATCGGAGGCCGAAGCGCGTGCTCAGGGTGTGGCGTTCGAGGTGGTGCGCTTCGAGCTGTCGGAATCCGATCGCGCCCTGGCGGACGGCACGGCGCAGGGGTGGGTGAAGGTGCTCACCAAGCCGGGCACCGACCGGATTCTGGGGGTGAGCATCGTGGGCCCTCACGCGGGCGAGATGCTGGCCGAGTATGTGCTGGCCATGACCCATTCGCTGGGATTGAAGAAGATCATGGATACCATTCACGTGTACCCCACCTTGGCCGAAGCGAACAAGTTCGCCGCCTCGGCCTGGCGGCGTGACCACGCTCCCCAGGGACTGCTGCGCTGGGTGGGCCGGCTGCACGCGCTGCTCCGTTAGCCGGCGAGCAGGCTCTTTTTCAAGCGTTTGATGCTTCGCCGGAAGGCGCCGGGGTCGTCGCTCAGCTTCGCCAACAGCAGCTGGCCGTAAAGCACGCCCAGTAGCGCGTCTGCTTCACGCCTGGCACGCCTCGGCTTGTAGCCGGCTTCTTGAAAAGTTGCCGCTAACAGCGCGCGCCAGGACTGAAACTGCTCGGCGACCGCATCACCGTGTGCGACCCACGCGCTGCCTTGGGAGAACGCCGCGATCAGGCACGGGCTGGCTCCGTCTTCCGTATAGGTGGCAAAGCCGTCTACGAATTCGGTGAGCCGCTGACGTGGATTTGCGTTCTGCCGGAGAGCGGCAAAAGCTAGCTTTTCCAGCCGTTCAATAGCCCCACTTAGCAGGGTGGCGCCGATCTCGGCTTTGCCGCCGGGGAAGTGGTGGTAGAGGCTCGCCTTGCCCAGGCCGCTGTGGGCCGCGAGCTTGCTCAGTGTGGCGCCTTCGTAACCATGCTCCTGGAAGACCAGCTGCAGGCGCGAGAGTAGCTGCGCTTGATCCATACGAGGCCAAGTCTACCAGAACTGGACCGAACGTTCGGCTGGTGTGTTCTCAAAGGAGCAACCGTTATCATCGCTCGCATCAGTAGCGGGGACACTGCGATGAAGTTCGGTATCTTTTACGAGCACCAGCTGCCTAGACCTTGGGACGACGGTGCCGAGCAAAGGTTGTTCAACGAAGCGCTTGAGCAGGTGGAGTTGGCCGACCGGTTGGGTATCGATTATGCGTGGGAGGTGGAGCATCACTTTCTCGAAGAGTACTCCCACTCATCTGCCCCCGAGGTTTTTCTGGCCGCTTGCTCTCAGCGCACCAAGAATATCCGTCTGGGTCAGGGAATTCGTCAGGTCATCCCCCAATACAATCACCCGGCGCGCACCGCCGAGGTAATCGCCACCCTGGACCTGGTCTCCAATGGTCGGGTGGATTTCGGCACCGGCGAGTCCAGCGCGGAGTTGGAGCTTGGCGGGTTTCAGATTCCGGTGCACGAGAAGCGCAAGATGTTCCTGGAGTCCACGGAGCAGATCTGCAACATGCTGGCCATGGACCCGTATCCGGGTTACGAGGGGCGCTACTTCTCCATGCCGTGCCGCAACGTGGTCCCCAAGCCCGTGCAGAAGCCGCATCCACCTTTGTGGGTGGCGTGTTCTCAGCGGGAGACCATTCGCATGGCTGCTCGGCTGGGGATGGGGGCGCTTACCTTCGCTTTCGTGGATCCCATGGAGGCACGTTCATGGGTGGAGGAGTACTACAGCATCATCAAGAGCGAAGCCTGTGTCCCCATCGGCCATACGGTAAACGCCAACATCTGCATGGTGTCCAGCTTCTCCTGTCATAAAGATCGGGAAACTGCCGCTCGACGAGGTCTGGAAGGTTTCGAGTTTTTCGGATTTGCGTTGGGCAGCCTGTATGCGTTCGGTGAGCACAGGCCGGGGCGCACGGACCTCTGGCAGCAGTTTCAGGCCATGCGCGGCGAGCAGGTCGCCTTGGATATCCAGGGTATGGATGCGGCGCTGTCCGGATCGCGCGGCGGGATTGGCACGCCGGATGATCTGCGTGAGCACCTGTGCAAGTTCGAGGCCTGCGGTGTGGATCAGGTAACCTTCATTCAGCAGGCAGGCCGCAACCAGCACGACCACATCTGCGATTCGCTGGAACTGTTTGCGGCAGAGGTGCTGCCTGAATTCAAAGCTCGGGCAGCGGACCGGCAGGCGGAGAAGGATGCGCAGCTTGCCCCGTACGTGGCGGCCGCACTGGAGCGGAAGGTGAAGTTGCGCTCACTGGCCGACGAAGACATCCCGACGTTCGTATCTCTAGGCAGACGGATCAGCGAAGAAAGCACGAGTGAACGCTCCGTCTACAAGCGCCCCTCGGCGGGCTAGAGGGGCGGGCGCTAGTCGGGTTGCGGCGGGGCAAGGCGCTCGAGGGCCTCGCTAGCCTCCAGCCATTCGCGCTCCAGCCGCTCCAGGGATTTCCTCAGGTTGCCGGCCTGGGCCAGTAGGTGGTCGAGTTCGTCAGGGCTCAGACGCTTGTAGGTGTCGGTGTCGGCGAGTCGCGATTCTGTGCGTGAGAGTTCGCCTGCAACCTCTTCCATCTCTGATTCCAGCCGCCGCACCTTTTCCCGGTATGGTTTTTCCAGTGTTCTTTGCGCGGCGGCCGCCTTGCGCCGGGCGGCTCCCTGGGTGGGCGGTGATGGTTGGATGGCGTTCGGGGTGCCTGCCGGGGTGGTTGGCGTAGCATATGCTTGCAGATCATCGGTGTAGGACGACACGGTACCGTCGGCCACCAGCCAGAAGCGGTCGACGACACGGTCCAGCAGGGTGCGGTCGTGCGACACCACAATGAGAGCGCCTGAAAATTCCTGCATGGCAAGCGCGAGCGCCTCGCGCATCTGCAGGTCGAGGTGATTGGTGGGCTCGTCCAGAATCAGCAGTGCGGGCCTTTGCAGCGCGATCAGCGATAGTACCAACCGTGCCCGCTCGCCACCGGAAAGCGTATCCACCGGACGCTCGGCCAGCGTGGCGGGGAAACCCCA
>CENY01171896.1_pt1 | contig 10186 bp, 9 predicted proteins | sample 356181 | NCBI WGS metagenome assembly CENY01 (sample SAMEA2619840, study PRJEB7988) | marine metagenome | isolation source: saline water (ENVO:00002010), including
CTTCTTTAACTTCTTCTCCACCTTCTTTAACTTCTTTAACTTCTTCTTCTCCACCTTCTTTAACTTCTTTAACTTCTTCTTTAACTCCATCTTCTTCATTATTTTTTAAAGGGGGTACAATAGTAATATCTTCGCTATTTGATGAATTATTTATTTTATCAATTTTTATAATATTCAATTTTTGATCATCCTCAGATATTTCTTCTTCATTAACAATTAAATCTTCAATTCCATCTGTAAAGTCTTTTTTATTCATCTTAATAGTCTTATCTAATTTATAAATAGTACACTTGTCTAAACCATTACATATAGATGGAACAGATACTTCATAATTAGCAAATTTTGCATTAAATTGTTTAATAACAGCGTCATCAATAATAGGACCCGCCTCAATTAGACGATCATATTCTGCCCGTGATAATTTAAGGAAATCACTTTGAATCACTCTTCGAGATGGATCTAGGGCTAATTCAATCGCAATATTTCTTTGTAATTTTCCCCAGGAAACCCCTGCTATTCTGTGGGCTTCCATTAATTCAGCAACTTTTAAGAAATTTTGTAAAGTAGATATAATACCTGCAAAAATATTAACACCTCCAACGGCAGCAGAAGCAATAGACTTACTTTCAGCTGGGACAAACGAATCCATACCTACATTTGCAGCTCCTGTAAGTGTGGATAAAATAATAACTGGAATTGAAAAGCAGTAATACCATTTACGATAACTTTTTTCACATCTTCCATGTAACCATCGATAACATGAAGCTTTTTCTGACCATTCTGCTAAAAGTGCTTCGCATTCATCGGTCCAAACATTTTCTTCAGGAGTTACTTTCTCTTCTTTTTTAGTTTTGACATTATTCATATTTTATAATTTAATTTAACATTTTTTTTTGAGACTTTATGACGGAGTATTGTAAATTTGATTTAAAAAAATAATATTAATTTACTATTAAATTACTATTAATGGAAACAAAAATAACATTCGGAAAATATAAAGGTAAATCTATAAAATATATATATAATATAGACAAACAATATATAAAATGGTTATGTTCTCAAACATGGTATAAAGAACGACATACTGATTTATATAATGCTTCAATAAAAATTATGGATGATATTAAAATTGAAAAATATGAAGATAAATTTTTAGTTTACACTGACGGTGCTTGTCCTGATAATGGAACCCCGAAAGCACGTTCATCAATAGGTATTCACTTTTCAGAAAAAAATAGTATCAAATTAAATGATATTAGCGAAAAATTAATACTTAATAATCATTCAAATAATATTGCCGAATTATTAGCTATAAAAAAAGCACTTGAATTATTAATATCAAATAACATTAAAGTACCTATTCAACTATACACAGATTCTTCATATTGTAAATCTATTTTAGATGAATGGTATAATAAATGGGTTAAAAATAATCTTTTAGATAATAAGAAAAATCTAGATATAATAAAAAAGACATATGATCTTTATACTGAAATAAATAATATAACAATTTATTATGTTAAGGCACATACAAACAGTAATGATGAACATTCATATGGAAATAGAATGGCAGATAAATTAGCTCGAAATGCTATAAAAAGTTAACATTTTGATTTAATAAGTAGTAATAATAATATTATACCCGCGATTAATATATAATGAATATTGTCTAACATACCTTTTTCTTCTTTATCTTTACCTTCATCTTCAGGTACATTTTTTCTCTCGAGACCATTTGATCCACAATTACATTTGCTCATTTATTATAAATAATATTTTTTTATGCTACCATTTCCGCTTTTAGTGGAGGATGGAAATTATAATTATTTATCTTAAATTGACTCTCATTAATATTATCTATATCAATAATATCCCCAATTATCTCTAATGTAGGAAAATGATATGTATGCCTCTTTAATTGTATCTCAACTTCATTATAATGATTTGAATATATATGACAATCGCCTAATATATGATATAAAAATCGAGGTATTTTATCTGTTATCTTCCCAATAATATGTAATAAGAATGAATATGAAGCTATATTAAATGGAACCCCTAGAAACATATCCCCGGATCTCTGATACATTTGTCCATCTATATAATCTCCATCAACATAAATTTGAAAAAGAATATGACATGGTGGTAAAGCCATTTTATCAAGGTCAGGAGGGTTCCACGCAGACATTATAATCCTCCTACTTGTTGGATCATTTTTAATAAGATCAATCATATATCGTAATTGATCAACACCCATAGATTCACTTCTATTGTAGTCACCACCAAAATTCCTCCATTGATATCCATAAATAGGTCCCAAATCACCTTCATCATAATCTAATCCACGACTATCCATATACTCTTTAGAAGAATTTCCATCCCAAATATGAACATTCTTTTTTTGGAGTTCTTTATTATTTGTAGAACCACTAATGAACCATAATAATTCTCGTAATATAGTTTTCCATCCCATTTTCTTAGTTGTCAGTAATGGAAACCCTTCCCTTAAATCAAATGACATTTTCTCTCCAAAACTAGAAATAACTTGAGAATTACGTGTATCTCGTTTAGTACCATTACAATATACACTATTCAATAATCTTAAATATTCTTGTTCTCCCTCATTTACTGTTAATTTATTTTGATAAATATTAAATGAATAATCTATCATAACCGAACTCCTCTCATGTTTTTCGGATGGGTTTTGATTTGTATATATCCTAGCTTTACCATGGCAAGGTTTATTAAAAACTTTAACATAATCATCTCCAATGAGTATGTTAGACTTTACCAATGAAGAATTTAATGTATGATGCCAATGATTAGTTATATTAAATGAAGGTTCACATTTTGTTTCATATATGAAATCAACTCCAACTTTATATGCTTCTTCATATAAAGAAGCCCCTCCGATTATAAAAGTTTCAGGATCATCTTTCATATATTCTGAGCATGTGCTTCTATCAAAATTATGACTACATGATCTATGTTTATCCATAAACTCGGAAAACGATCTATAAACAATGTCCGGTCTTTTATCTTGACTTATTAATTCATCATAATGATTATTACTTATAACAATATTTATCCTTTTATTTAATGGTTTTTTAGGAAGACTTACCCATGTATTATATCCCATAACAACAATATGTCCAATGGTTGTTGATTTAAACCAATCTAAATCATCTTTTATATGATATATTAATCCTCCATCAATACCAATATTATTCTTATTATCTCTATTAAAAATAATATTTAAACTCATTTTTTTTATTAATTTACTATTATTAATAAAATTTTAAATCAAATTTAATAAAATATATACTTTAAATCATTCCTCTTTATCATATATTAAATTAGGATTATCCTCTCCAGTATCTCCTGTATCTCCACTATCACTATCACTATCACTATCACTATCACTATCACTATCACTCTCACTAATATCATAATGTTTACCTTCTAATTTATCTCTATATATACCAATCATCTTAATAATATGACTATTATTTTCTTTAAAAATTTCTTTAGCTATATCGGTAATCATATATATTTTAGTGAATAAGGTAAAGAAGGGACTACCGTGAAATAACTTACTTTTTAATGCGAAATATTCATCATCAATATAATTAATCATTTCTTTAAAAGAATCTTCATCATCGATTAATTTACTTAGATTAATATTATTATAAATATTATCAATGCATTGATCAATATCTTTTAAGATTCGGTCACATTCAATATATGTAGAATTATTTGTTAATAAAAATAAATTTGTAAATGTAAGATATATCGCATACTCAATATCAACTATATTATCAACTTGAACATAATCATCCTGTTCAATCAATTTTCCTCTTCCAGCTGTAATAACTGCTTTTTCATTTAAATTTAAAAGGATTTGTCGGTTTGAATTAACTTTTTCAACTAATGTATTCATCTTTATAATAAATTAATACATTATATTTTCTTAAATAATTTAGAAAAGAATTAGATAAATTAAATTTAAGCTCTAAGGACAGACATTAGGGGTTCGAAAATGAACTTAACGCATAGACCAAGGAGGACCGCGAATACGAGAGAGTGGAAGATTAAGAGGTTAGTTCCCTGTAATTTGAAGGAAAGACCAACAACACCTCCGATTTTTTGGAGAAGTTCTTCAACAAATTTGAATGTAGCAGAATTAGCAACGACGTAGAAAAGGACGCCTCCAACTAAAGCAATTTGAACGAGTTTTTCGTTAAATAAACCAGTAACACTTTCGACAACTTTTTGAACCATTTTTATACTTTATATTTAGATAAAAATTTTGAATATTCGTATTAATTAGTATTTTTTAAATATTCTGAATGGATATATATATTTTCAAAAAATAAATAATTATTTTGCTTTAATATTCCATCCATTTGTTCACGATCTTTATTAGATTCTAAAACAATACAATCAAACTTACATTTTTTAAAAATACTCCATATAGGATTTTTTGTATTTATAAAACATAAATTAAAATTTTTTTTAAATCCTTTAATTTCCTTTATTAAATTCTTTTCACGAACTTTGCCATCTATCTTTATATTTTCCATATTCCAACCATTACTCTTAATTATATCCATTATTTCAGAATCTATCCCCAATACTTCAATTGTTTGATTATTAAATATATCACATAATATACCTTGAACAGGATGAGAATCTACATTTAAAGTATTTACAATTTCAGGTATTTTTATTTCTATATTTTCTAATGTAATCTTTATTGGCTTATATACATTATAATTATGAATACTTATTAACTTAATAGTATCATAATAATTATCCATTGGTCTATCTAAACCCTTCCCATAATAAAAAGAAAAAGCTTCAGAATTTATATCTTCCCACTTAAATCCCCCTTTATTCCAATATTCTTTTGTATGGAATAATGTAGATTCATATCCAATAGCATTATTATCAACTTTATATAACTGTTTTCCATATATATCATAAGCTAACATAGACTTACAATAAGTACATTCAATTTTATTTCTTTTCAAAAAATCAAGTTTACGTTTAATCACTTTAGGATTATAAACAGTATCAAAATCTAAATGAAATATATAATCATTACTAGTTAAACCAACAGCATAATCTCTTTTAAATCCATTTGGTAGAATACCGGCTTTATTAAAAAAATTCCAAATTATTTTTTCTTCTTTATCATCTTTAAATTCAATTTTTTCTAAATACTCACTTGAACATATTCTTATATATAATATATTTTCATGAATAGGTATATGTTCACTATGATCTTCTTTAGAATCATCAATTATGATCCATTCTAATTTATCCTTGGGATAATCAAGTGTTTCCCAATGATAATTAAATAATTTATAAAATTGTGACCAATCATGTAGAATTGTAACAATTGAAACAGAAGGAGAATCAGACATTAATAATAATAATAAAGTAATATATCTCTTTAAATAAACGTTAATAATCTATTTTTTTATGTCCAGATTCTTTTAAAAAAGCTTCGGGTATATCATCCGAACAATTTAATATTTTTTCTCTTAAATAACAGACAAATGTTAAGCGTGTATATTTATTATTTAATCCAACTGTCCCTACTTCTGGATTATCTTTAAAAGCATAATCAATTGTATCATTATATAATTTATCTTCTTCTGTTTCATATATTTCTGTATTTGAATGCCATTGATGTACATCCATGGCCAAGAAATCCCCCGATCTAACATCCACTCCAACTCCAAATTGAGGAAATACGGTATAGCCTCCATGATACTTACCGCGTTCAATTACAGTTAAATTTCCAAAACCACCTTTAAAGTCACCGGCATCTCTATGTAGAGCCGTTCTAAAATTTCTATTGATTGTAATAGTTGAAAAAGATGTTTCTGGAATTTTAAGATGGGGTTTTTGATTTGCTCTTTCTAATTGTTTTTCATAAGCAGTGGGTATAAGTTTTTTAAAAAGAGCATCTATTCGTTGTATAAAAGGTAATCCACTTTTATATTTATCGTAATTTGTTCTTGTAAAGTGTGTTAATCGACATGGCAATTTACAAAAATTACTTGATGATTCATAAAAACCAATTGGATTTGATGCGACTTGATTATTTACTTTCATTTTTGATATTCCTCCTTCAGACTTAATATATAACATCATTAAATCCTCTTTAGAACTATCACCTGAATATGTTATATTTAATTCTTGTAATTTTCCTTTTACCTCTTCAATTGATAAATTTTCTAAATCTTCTTTTAATTTATTTCCAACAGGATTTAAATAACCGGTTGACCATTTACTTGTATTTATTATATTTCTTTTTTTCCAATATATACTTTCAGTATCTATGGGACCGGCTGAAGCTCCTCTCCCACGACTAGGTTTTGCTAAATCCTTATAAGAACTCCACCCGTTCCTTAATAATGATGGCTTAATACTATTTCTTCTAAATTTTAATAATAGTTTTTCACTTCCATCGTCATCTTTATAATATACATCAACGTTATAGTTTATTACAGGTAGTTTCATGTATGAATCATCTATCCATTTTCCTTCAAGTTTAGATGTTTCTTCATCGGTTAATACTTTATTAATAACTAATTTTTTAGGTCTAGGCATATAATAAAAGAAAGAAAAAAAATTTTAAATTTAACGAATAAATTACATTTTTTTAATAAAAAATAAAAGCAATATCACTATAATAATTAGTAAACCATATTTAAAATAATCTTTATATTTGTCTTTATCTTTTAACCTTTGACTCTTAAAAATATCATAATATTTATCATATAATTCTTCGTGAGAATATTCCTTCTCACCTTTAAATTTATTTACTGAATTATGAATATCAAATAACCATTCAATTAAATCATCTTTATTATCTAATTTTATTGGATTATTTTTTAAATTTTCTTTATAGTGTTCTCTACATATAGGGCATGGAATAGTATATTTTAGAGAATCAAATAGTTTATAATAATTATCTTTATCTTCTTTTGTTGGATTATTTGGATAATTAAATGTTATTGTATGTAAAAATAACCATGCGGAAGGTCCCCAAATTTTTGGATCCATTGTATAATATTATAAATATATATTATTTAAACAAAAAAAAACAATATTGAGTATGGATAATAAAGATACATTAAAAAATTATTGTAATAATTGTGGTAACTATGGTCACTTATATAAAAATTGTAGACACCCGATACTAAGTTATGGTATTATTCTATACCATAGATGTAAAGATACAGAGGAAATTAAAATTGTAATGATAGAAAGAAAAGATTCATTAGCTTATATAGAATTTTTGAGAGGTAAATATGGATCAATATATAATCTTAAATATATTCAATTATTATTCAGTCGTATGTCTATCGATGAAATAGAACGGATTAAGACTAATGATTTTGATACATTATGGAAAGAATTATGGATCCATACTGAAACAATTAATTTTAGAATAAAAAAAGAATATACTAAAAGTAAAGCAAACTTTAATTCTATTAAAAATGGTTATAAAATAAAAGAAAAAAATATAAATTTTGAATATTTATCAGAATCAGTAAAACATAAATATACTTCAAATGAATGGGAAATTCCAAAAGGTAGAAGAAATAACCTTGAAACAAATAAACAGTGTGCTATAAGAGAGTTTAAAGAGGAAACAAATATTAATATAGAATCATTGAATATTATTAATAATGTTATACCTATAATTGAAGAATATGAAGGTATTAATCGTGTTAGATATAAACATATTTATTATATAAGTGAGGCAGAAGAAGAATTTACATTAAAAGTTGACATGGATAACAAAGATCAATATACTGAAATAAAAAATATTGAATGGTTAAATGAAGAAAATTCATGTAGTAAAATACGAGATTATGATACTAAAAAACTTGAAGTCATTAATACATTTTTTAATTTCATAAAAAATTTTCATAAACATGTTACTCTTGAAAAATAATTTTATATTTATAGATAATATAATGGGTGATATTTTGATTGACAAAATAGATGAAGGAATCTTTAAGAAATATGAAAATATTTATAATAGAAATAAAGAAAAAATAAATAAAAAAGAGATTGATGAACTTCAATATGGTTTAAATAAATTTGAGATTAACCGTATGCCCGATAAGAATGATCCTAAATTCATATATGAATTAACTCGACAGGTTCAAATATATCATTGTAAATCGTCATTTAATATTAAAGATATTCAGAGGAAGTGTAATATAGATAATTTTGAATTATCAAATAATCAACAATTTTTAAAAAATTTTATAAATGATGAGACACCTTATAATGGATTACTTATTTTTCATGGGGTTGGTGTTGGAAAGACATGTTCAGCAATTAATATAAGTAGTTCTTTTATTGACTCTAAGAAAGATGATAAAAAGATTATAGCATTAGTTTCAAAAAATATTCAACAAAATTGGCTTAATACTGTTTATAATCCAAATAAGATCGGTAATCAATGTTCCGAAGATATTAGTACTCGTATTGAGGATGAATTAAAAGAGTCAAATAAAAAACCATCAAAATATAAGGTTCGTCGAACAATAAAAGAATATTATGAATTCTATGGTTATTTAGAATTTTCAAATAAACTTAAACGTTTAAGAGATATTCGTATTGGTAATAGAGAATTAGACAAAAATGAAAAAGAATTAATTCTAAAACAAGTCATAAGAGAATATTGCTCAGATAGAATTATGATTATTGATGAAGTCCATAATTTAAGAGAAGAAAAAGATAGTACTGAAGATGAAGATGATAAAGAAAAAGCTTTAAAAAATAAAAAAGAACGGGAAAATGCAAGGACTATATTAAAAAAAGTTGTCAAATACAGTCAAAATATGAAACTAATAATTATGTCAGCAACACCAATGTTTAATAAATCAAAAGAAATTATTTGGTTAATGAATCTATTACTATCAAATGATAAAAGACCATTATTGAAATACAAAGACTTATTTATAAATGAGAATGATGAAGATATATTAACTGATAGAGGGGAAAATTTATTAAATAAAAAATGTTCTGGTTATATATCTTATTTAAGAGGGGAAAATCCTATTTCCTTTCCAATACGTTTATATCCAAATGATAAGAATAGTATTAATAGGGTGAAAAAGAATTATCCAACAATCAATTTATTTAATGAAAGTCCAATTACATCTTATAAATTTTCATTTATGGATTTGTATTTTAATAAAATGTTAGAGGAAGGATCTCAATGTTTTTATTATAAAGAATTTATTAAATCATTAGCAAAAAAAGAAGAAATCCCTATATCAGAAAGAAAAATTGGAATTCAATTATCAAATATAGTATACTCTATTGATAAGAAAAAAACAAATATTAAAAATGTATATGGAGAAAGGGGATTTAATAATTTTATGGATGATAACATCAAAAAATTTAGTTATAAAGAGTCAAGTGATCCTATCTTTGATATAAATAAGGGAAAGTTGAACTCTATGTCTGCTAAATTAACTAATATATTAACCGGATTAAAAGAGAATAAATCTAAAGGTATTATCTTTATTTATTCAGATTATATTTATTCAGGTGTATTACCAATTGCTTTAGCATTAGAACATATGGGGTTTGAAAAATTTGGTGGTAAAAATATTTTAGATTATCCAGAATGGAAAAAAAATAGTGAAAATACAAAATCAGAACCCATTGATTTTCAATGGAATATAAGAGAGAACAAAACGACTGATGTATTTAATCGGGCAAGATATATTATATTATCTGGTAATCGAACATTATCACCTAACAATGACATGGAAATTGAAGCTGTTAAAAATGCTTCAAATAGTAATGGAGAAAATATAAAGATCATATTAGGAACATCTGTAACAAGTGAAGGATTAGATTTTAAAAATATAAGAGAGATCCATGTTCTTGATCCATGGTATCATTTATATAAAATTGAACAGATTATAGGTCGTGGAATCCGTTTCTGTTCCCATATAGACTTAAATGAAAAAGAAAGAAATGTAACTGTATTTTTACATACTTCGGGAATATCAGAAGAGAAAGAATCAATAGATACGAATACTTATCGTATGGCTGAGCAAAAAGCAGGGCAAATCGGGAAGATTGAAACTATTTTAAAAAATAAAGCAATTGATTGTTATTTGAATGAAGATATTAA
>CENY01152994.1_pt1 | contig 10159 bp, 6 predicted proteins | sample 356181 | NCBI WGS metagenome assembly CENY01 (sample SAMEA2619840, study PRJEB7988) | marine metagenome | isolation source: saline water (ENVO:00002010), including
GAAAACCCGGGAATATTAATAATGTCGAAACCAGTAGACCATTTCAATGAAATTCGGAAAGTTTCTGATCTGAAATCATTTCGGGACAATTTCAGAAATAAAGGAGGTGCTGACCTATCAGAATTAGTAGCTTCAATGGAAGGACGTATAATGCGTATCGCCTACATGAATAGAGGGACGTAGCACCTTATAGACGTAAAGTTGATTAAATGTCATGGCGCCTAGCAAGATCACTCAGGCGCCATGACATTTTTTATATTTTTTTTCACTTCCACACGGGCATTTTTCATTCCTACCTATTTTACGGTCAGATGTGTTTCTTATCCGAGCTTTCTCTTGGCAGTTTGCGCAAGTGCACGCAACAGGATGATCATTATGCCAATTAGTGCGATTAACCATGTAAACCTCCAGCTAAAACATCCTTATAATACCCCACAAGAAAGCGAAGATTTTTCAAAGATGAAATAGAATATACAATCTCTTAACCAACAAATTATCTTTACAACCAATTGGAGATATTTGAATGCCAGGTCCATTGGACGGAATACGTATAGTTGAATTTACTCAAATAATTGCTGCTCCCTTCGGCGGAATGCTGCTAGCTGATATGGGTGCTGAGGTCATCAAAATAGAACCCTTAGAGGGTGAACCGTGGAGACTTCATAGCCAATTTATACCTAAAGAGAGTCGAACTTATATGGGCCTAAACCGCGGAAAAAGAAGTCTTCCCTTGGACCTTAAAGTCCCACCCTCGAAAGAAATTGTAAATCGGCTGATAAAGATATCAGACGTGGTGATAATTAATGCTCGGCCTGATGTTCCGGAAAAACTTGGAATCGATTACGACACCCTACGTACAGCCAATCCACAGATAATTTACTGCGATAACACCGCATTTGGCCGAAACGGACCTGACAAAAATCGGCCCGGATACGACATAGTAGTTCAGGCAATAAGCGGCCTATTAGCTGCTGACAATAAAATTGTGGATGGAGTTCCTCAACAAGTGAGCGCTACTGCGGTAGCGGATTACGCTACAGGCATAGCAATCGCATGGTCCATCTGTGCTGCACTGTTTGCTAGAGAACGCAAAGGTGTGGGACAAAGAATAGACACATCACTTCTAAGCACCGCTCTCTCTATGCAAGGATCATTCTTTGAATTAGATCAATACACTAAAGATACTAGACTGGAATTCTTAGAAACAATCGAATCTTTAAGAACGGCTCAAGTTCCATATCAAACCCTATTAGATCAGCAAATTGAGCTAGCAGGTTCCATGGCCGGATTCAAAATTTACTACAACACATATGAAACATTAGACGGTGTTATAGCTGTTGGATGTTTGAGTGAAACTCTTCGTAAAAAAGCAGCTGACACAATTGGCATAACTGATCCTCGTTTCGATGATAATTACGACCCAAATTCAACTGAATCAATCTCAACCGCAGAAGCGTTATTGTCAGAGGCAAAAACCATTATTTCAAATAAATCAACTGCGTTCTGGATCGAGCAATTTGACGCTGCAGGAGTACCAGTTGGTCCAGTAAAATTCATTCAGGAATTGATAGATGATGAGCAGGTCATTGCAAATGATATGGTTGTAGAAGTCAACCATTCTAAAGCCGGAAAAGTACGTATGGCCGGTCCCATGATTAAGATGAGCGAAACTCCACTTGAGGCAAAGTCAGCATCTCCAGCATTAGGGGAGCATACTGAAGAAATACTTTTAGAGATTGGGTACAGTCAAGAGAATATTGACCAATTCTATTCTAACGACGTGGTTAGATAACGCCTTATATAAAAGCAATTAAAATCTGTTGCTGCATAATACTTCTCGCTATATAATTCCCTAGGTTTGCCAAAAGCATTACAAAATTTGTTAATTACTTGTTGAGGAGGCAGTTTACCAAAATGACGTACATAATTGCTGAACCGTGCGTGGATGTTCTCGATAGAGCCTGTATTGATGTTTGCCCTGTAGATTGTATTTACGAGGCAGAAGAGCATAGCATGCTTCTAATCAATCCAGAGGAATGTATTGACTGTGCAGCCTGCGAACCAGTTTGCCCAGTGGCTGCTATTTTTGCCGAAGATGACGTCCCTGCAGATTGGGACAATTATACGGACCTGAATTATGAATATTTTGGCCAGGAAAGATAACCTGCGAGATAGATTTCAGGACACCCTGATTAGGAACTGAGATTTTACAGATAATTCGGTATTATAATCTCCGTAAATAATAGTCGACAAAAGCCCGGGCTGGTTTACAGACTCCCGGGCTTAACTATTTAATGGCAAAAGTTAGTTGCAAAGTGAGACCTCGTGATATGAATGTACCTAATTCAAACTCAGATTATGCGTCAAAAGAAAAACTGTCCATCTCTAACAGAGAGTACGTATTCTATTCGATAAAGGCCCTTGAGGATCAAGGTCTAATAAATATCAGTAAGACACCTTACTCAATAAGAGTTTTACTTGAAAACGTACTAAGAAGCTCGGATGGAGGTCCAGCTACTGATGATCATGTGAAGCTAGTATCATCCTGGAGACCAAACAATAAGCCAGTAAGCGAGTTTCCATACATGCCTGGAAGGGTTGTTCTTCAAGACTTTACAGGTGTTCCTGTAGCAGTTGATATAGCTGCGATGAGAGACGCTGTAGAAGAAAGCGGTGGGGATGCCTCGATTATTAATCCAATCGTAAGATCAGATATGGTTATTGACCACTCAGTGCAAGTAGATCATTTTTCCATGGCTAATTCTCTTGACCTAAACATCCAGAGAGAATTTGAAAGAAATACAGAAAGGTATCAGTTGCTTAAATGGGCACAAAACGCATTTGACAACTTCAAAATCGTGCCACCTGGTACAGGAATAGTGCATCAGGTAAATCTAGAATATCTCGCGGAGGTTGTCCTTAGTGAAGATAAGATTAAAGACCCAGTAGCTTATCTTGATACCTGTGTAGGCACCGACTCCCATACTACTATGATTAATGGTCTGGGCGTTCTTGGATGGGGTGTAGGAGGCATCGAAGCCGAAGCTGTGATGCTAGGTCAGCCATATTATATGGTGGTACCCGAGGTAGTGGGCGTAAGGTTAACCGGCAAACTTCCTGAAGGAGCAACCGCAACCGATTTAGTTCTGTCTATTGTAGAAATGCTGCGTTCCGTGGGGGTTGTAGAAAAATTTGTCGAATTTTATGGACCTGGTCTCAATGATTTACCGCTGGCAGACAGGGCAACCATTGCAAATATGGCTCCGGAATATGGAGCTACCTGTGGGTTTTTCCCAATAGACCATCAAACTATTAAATACTTAACTGACACGGGTCGAGACTCATCTACCGTCGAATTGGTAGAAGCGTACGCCAAAAAAAATAACTTGTACTATGACGACAATGTGGAACCCGAATATACAGTCCAACTTGAATTTGACATTTCCTCGGTAACCCCGTCAATGTCTGGGCCAAAAAGGCCTCAAGACAAAGTCTCTCTGAAAGATGTCGCCAACAACTTCCAAGAGTCATTTGAAGATATTTCTGATATACCGCATAAGATATCTATTGATGATAATGAAGTAGAAATAAGTGACTCAGCAGTTGTTATAGCAGCTATAACAAGTTGCACAAACACTTCAAATCCATCTGTAATGGTGGGAGCTGGACTTCTTGCAAGAAAAGCTAGAAACCTTGGGCTTCAAAGAAAGCCATGGGTAAAGTCGAGCTTAGCTCCTGGATCCACTGTTGTGACTAGATATTTAGAAGCGGCCGGACTAAATGAAGACCTCGATTATCTCGGTTTTAATACTGTTGGTTATGGATGCACAACATGCATAGGAAACTCTGGACCATTACCACAGCCGGTTGCTGAGTCAGTTTCAGATAATGATCTGACGGTAGCAGCTGTCTTGAGCGGAAACCGCAACTTTGAAGGAAGAGTTCACCCGCAAGTAAAAGCCAATTATCTGGCGTCTCCGATCCTTGTTGTAGCATATGCGATTTCAGGCAGAATGGATATAAATTTAGCGGTTGAACCTATAGGAATCAGTGATTCAGGACAAGATGTTTTTCTAAAAGACATATGGCCTTCCCAAGCTGAAATTTCAGAAACCATATCCGCTTGTTTGCAACCAGAAATGTTTAAGGGTCAATACGATTCAGTCGTAGATGGGCCAAAGGAATGGCAAGATTTACAAACATCATCCGGCGTAAATTTTAAATGGGACCCTGAATCCACTTATATTCAAAAGCCACCATATTTTGAAGATTTTCAATCTAATCCTAAAACACGTTCAGAGATTACCAATGCAAGAGTTCTAGTCTATATGGAGGATTCTGTAACGACCGACCATATTTCTCCAGCCGGATCTATTCCTCCCAGTGCACCAGCTGGACAATTTCTGTCGGGAAATGATGTGCCCCGCAGGGAATACAACTCATTCGGATCGAGAAGAGGAAATCATGACGTTATGGTGCGAGGTACATTCGGAAACATACGACTTAGAAATAAACTTGCCCCAGATATGGAAGGTGACTGGACAACCCACTTCCCAACTGGGCAACTGATGCGAATTTATGAAGCTTCTGAACAATATCGAGAAGAAAATGTTCCACTCATAATTATTGCAGGCAAAGAATATGGGACGGGTAGCTCAAGAGACTGGGCTGCAAAAGGCCCAATGTTGCTTGGTGTACGGACAGTAATAGCTCAAAGTTTCGAAAGAATTCACAGATCTAATTTGATTGGTATGGGAGTCCTACCTCTTGTATTTAAAGGTGGGGAATCGGCCGAATCTCTTGGACTTGACGGAACCGAATCCTTCGATATACCTGGCGTTGCTACCTCTGTTGAACCTTCTTCAACTGTAAATGTAACCGCTACATCCCAGGACGGAAAAGTGACAAAATTTGAAACTCTAGCGAGGATCGACACTGCCATTGAAAACGAATATTATAGGCATGGTGGACTTCTACCATACGTTCTCAGGCAGATGATTCAATAATTACTAATAATGGCTGTGGCTGCTCTGTCAATTAATTTTCAAGTCTTCAATTAAGCGATTATATCTATCTCTAAGCGACATATTGTCCGGAGACGAAAGATTTGGATCATATTCAAGAATTCTTTCGGCCTCAATACCAGCTAACTCCATTAGTTCGATGTCACTGATCTCTGCAACTTTGAAAATTGGGGCTCCACTCTGTCTGGTTCCAATATAATCTCCTGGGCCACGAATTTTCAGGTCCTCTTCGGCCAATTTAAACCCGTCTGAGGTTCTTCTGAGTATTTCCATTCTATTTCGGGCTTCTTCACCCGGACTATCGGAAACCAAGATACAATGGCTCTGAAATTCACCTCTTCCCACCCTTCCTCTAAATTGATGCATCTGTGATAAGCCAAATCTTTCTGCTCCATCTATCAACATAACAGAAGCATTTGGAACATCTATCCCTACCTCTACTACAGCTGTAGCAAGTAATATATCCAGTCTCCCACACTTAAAGTCATCCATTACGTTCTCTTTTTCTGTCAACGACATCCTCCCATGAAGAAGTCCTAATCTTAATTCAGGAAAAACTTCATATGACAATCTTTCGTACTCGCTCACAGCAGCTCTTGCTTGTATCGATTCTGAGTCATCTATCAAAGAAAAAACTATAAATGCTTGTCTTCCCTCCTTAATTTGTTCCCTGATGAATTTGTATATGTTCTCTCTTCTTTCAGAAGATTCCACAATTGTTCTTATAGGTTTTCTTCCTACTGGCATTTCATTAATAACAGATATGTCTAATTCACCAGCCATTGCCAAAGCTAATGAGCGGGGAATGGGAGTGGCCGACATGACTAACATATGTGGCCTTGGTTCCTTTTCTAGAAGCACTGACCTCTGCAACAATCCGAACCTGTGTTGTTCATCAACAACGAGCATGGCAAGCTTAGGAATGTCAACAGACTCCTGAATGAGAGCGTGGGTACCGACGACGATATCTATGTCACCTGATGCTAATTTTTCTCTAGTAGCATTTTTAACTTTTTCGTTTAGACTGCCCACCAACAGGGCCAAGGTTATGTCCTTCCCGGATTCCATTCCTTGTATCTTAATTACATTCTCAAATTCACCATCCTCAACAAGTCCCTCCTTTATGCCCTCTGAAGCTAGCAAAAGGGAGGATAAAGTATGAAAATGTTGTTCTGCCAAAACTTCAGTTGGCGCCATCAAAGCAGATTGTTTGCCTGACGCAACGGCTGTAATCATTGCCGCTGCCGCAACCACCGTTTTACCACTTCCCACATCACCTTGCAAAAGTCTTCGCATCGCAGTTTCAGTAGCCATATCCTTGCTTATTTCACCAATAACTTTCTGTTGGGCTACGGTGAGTTCGAAAGATAAGGAAGATAAAAATTGCCTTAATAAAGAATCATCACACAGAGGTACGGCGGACCCTTCTATCTTCCAGTGAATCCTTCTTTTTCTATAAACGAGCTGCATAACAAACAACTCGTCAAATGCCAGTCTTCTTCGTGCTCTAAGAAGTTCCTTTTTATTTTTAGGGTAATGATAGCTATACATCGCGTCGGCAAGATTCATCAGTCCAGTTCTTGCGATCAAATCTTCAGGAAGAAATTCATCCACAAACCCCAGTGATGAAGAAAGAGCGTTATATACCAACCTTCTTAAGGTTTTCTGATTGATGCCAGATGAAAGTGAATATACTGGAACCAGCCTACCTGTGTGTATGTTAATTCCGCTGTCTCTTAAAATTTCGTAGGTGGGATTCTCTATAGTGATTTTCCCTCTGTATTTTATTGCGCGACCGCTAATGATAATTCGAACACCCTGTTTAAGCTCTTTCATAGCCCATATTTGGTTAAACAAGCTCACGTTCATATTGCCTGTTTCATCACTAACAGTAATATCAATTCTTTTTGCCCCAGAACGGCCTGTCTTTAATGAGGTTCCCCAGACGGTAGCAATAACACTCTGTGTTTCATTTAATTGCAAAGTATTTATCTTACGTATTGAAGAAAAGTCGTCATGGCGAACAGGATAGTTCACAAGCAAATCAAACACAGTAGATATACTCTGCTTCTCATTAAGTAGTCTTACCGTGTTACCTCTACTAGGATATTTCAACTCTGAGATGAGGGCTTGCAGCTTAACTTTTCTATTCTGCTTTACTGGGTTTAAAGCAACGTTAGGAAATTTTGATCTCTTATCCAAAAGTTTTATAAAAGAATCAACCCATATTTGACGTTCACCATGAGAGAATAATTCATACTTGGTGAACTCGGGGGCATCTAAATCAACTAGATACTGATGGTAGTTGTCTAAAAGCAAATCTAGGCCACCTATAACTACCGAATTGTCATAGTTATTAGATCTCTCTTTGCTGAGAATATTCTTTATAGTTGTGACAAAAGTTTCTCTGTCCATATAAGATGAAATTCTGTAGTTTGCCCCTGTGAAAAACGTTGTTTTCACCCAAGTGAAGATGACACTATAAAGTCATAGTGGGGTTGGCCACCCCAATGAACTTCAATTAAAAAGTCTTCATTATTTCCTGTAAATACTTCAATACTCTTGGTTACGATTTCTAAATCTGACTCTCCAAATTTCCCTCCAACCAATACAAGCACATTTTCGCTGTCATTGGATGAAACTTCTTTGATAGCAGGCTCTAGAAGGTCTATAGCGCTATCAGCAGTGGAAACCAAGATGTCTCCTTTCATAGCTATAGGCTGACCCCGTTTTACGGAAACCCCCTTGAATTCTATCGCTCTTGCAGCTTCAAAAATAAAACACGTTACTACAGAGTCCAACACCTCCTTAAATAATTCTTGATTCTCTTCAGGTGTTGCATCCGGATCAAATTCAAAAGCACATTCAAGGCCTTGAGCGACAGAATTAGTTGAAGTAACAACAACATTATTTTCAGATAAATGGGCCGCATTTTGGGCTGCAGAAATAATATTACTATTGTTGGGCATAAGAACAATCGACCGATTCTCGAGAATATTTATAGCTTCCAGAATCTCATTAGTACTCGGATTCATAGTATCACCCCCACTAATTATCATCGTCACCCCAGCATTAAAGAGTAATTTCTCTAAACCATCTCCTGAGGCAACCTGCACAAGTGCTGTAGTTTCCAAAGAGCTTTCTATTGGTGCTTTTTTATAGGAAATATTATCTCCAAGTTTGTACTTTTCTTTAGCAGACCCAAGATTTAGAGACTGGTTCTCCATGTTCTCTACTGAGACTTCAGATATGGAGCCTCGCGTTACTGCATTGGTAATAGCCACACCCGGGTCCTCACAATGAAGATGAATTCGAAATATTTCTTCTTCGCCAACAATGACAACGGAGCTGCCCAAATCATTAAACAGAGAAACCAAATCGTCTTTCTTAGAATCTGAAGTGGTTAACAAGAATTGCGTACAATAACCATATAAATCCTCTTTTTCATGATGACTATCAATGACATTTTTAATCCCTTGCCCTGTTGGGTACCTCAAGTGTAGTGGTGCAACTTTAGGGTCTTTACCCGCAAGCCCCAATGCCATACCCCTTAATAAAATCTCAATGCCATATCCGCCGGAGTCAACAACACCACTTTCTTTTAAAATAGGTAATTGATCAGGAGTTTTATTCACCGAAATATATGCGGCTTCAATAAGCGGATCGAATGCTTCACAAATTGATGCACCGGCTTTGCTCTGTAGAGAAGCTTCCTTAGCCACTTCACGTAGTACTGTCAGCATTGTTCCTTCAACTGGATCATGGACAGAGGAATATGCCATATCGCTAGCATTAGACAAACTTGAAGCCAATGAAGAAGTATCTATGGTTTTACTATCGGATATGCCTTTATGAATTCCCCCGAACACTTGAGACAGTATCACTCCACTATTTCCTCTACCCTCATATAAAGTACCAAGTTTCATAAGTTCCGCTAATTCAGAAATATTCGCAGGATCTTCCTGATCTAAGCGCTTTTTTGTCCCCAAAATAGTTCTGTACATATTCGTTCCGGTGTCACCATCGGGTACTGGAAACGCATTAAGTGCATTTATAGAATCCACATGCCGATCAAAATAAATGACAGCAGATTCAAACATTCGCAACAAAACGTCTTTATCATCTAAAGGAGTCTTCATATGACGATAACAATCTCCCAAGGTTATTGAAGGCCAAGACACTAATGTGGTAGCTTTTAAGGTGGCCTCCTTTATTGGAGGCATTATTATCACGGATTAACCTAAATTCGTGTAGGTAAGTGCTAGTTTATTGTAGACATAGCTATTAAGGGCGTCAAAAAATATGGCAACTTGTACAATTTGCAACAAGTCGGGACAATCAGGGAATAATGTAAGCCACTCCAAAAGGCGCACAAGAACCAGATGGAGTCCGAACATTCAAAAAGCTACTGTTGAGATAGATGGAGTCGTACAGAAAACTTACGTTTGTACCCGATGTCTCAGGACTCAATATAAATCTACAATGAAAGATTAATCCAAAGATTACAATCTTCGCTTGTAGCATTTAAATGCCGGGGTTATAGAACGTTTATTCTCAATTGTTGCCACTTCTGATTAGAGATCGCTACTTGGAAGCTAAGGGTGTTACGCGCAAAAAACACCCGACACAAATACATTTACTTATATCAAGTTAAGGAGCAGGTATGAAAGATGGCTGAATATAGTAAATCCGAAGCCCTCGATTGGGCAAGAGAAAATCTTAGAGGCCAGTGGTCTACCTTAATGACCCCTTTTACCCAAGACGACGAATTAGACGAAGAAGGTCTTAGGAAAAACATTAGGCATGTCAGGTCATTAGGCTCCAGTGGAGCAGGTTTCACTTGGGGTATGGGCGAATTCTGGACTCTTACCCGTGAGGAACGCATCCGTGTATATGAAATAGCCAGTGATGAAGCTGCAGGTGAATGGCCTATAGCTGCACATATATCCCACACATCACAAAAAGAGATGGAGACCCTTGCCACACAAGCAGAAGATCTAGGGTTTGATGTCTTGATCGTTGCCGCACCCTACTTCGTCACAAATCAAGAAGACCAAGTGATCGATTGGGTTAAAACATTGTCAGATAAAACCAATTTAGCCGTTATGTATTACAACTCACCGCAATTCGGAATC
>CENY01354428.1_pt1 | contig 10153 bp, 9 predicted proteins | sample 356181 | NCBI WGS metagenome assembly CENY01 (sample SAMEA2619840, study PRJEB7988) | marine metagenome | isolation source: saline water (ENVO:00002010), including
AGGGGTCTCTTCAGCTCCCTCAGGGGTCTCTTCAGCTCCCTCAGGGGCAGCATCCTCTTCTTTTTCTTCTTCAGCGCCACCAAATAATTCCATTTCATCTTCTTCGACATCATCGGCTATTTTTTCTTCAGGAACAGTTTCATTATATTTTAATAAATTACATTCAAGTAAATATAAAAATAATAATCGTAATGTATAATTCCTTTGATCTTTCTCTAATAAATTATCACATTTAATATTCTTATAATCAAATATCATTCCTTTATCATTCAAATTATACTTTTTAATATCAAATAATTGTTGAATTGTAGGTGATTTCTTTAATTCGGGATTATTATTGACTATTTCTTGTAATGTTATATAATCAACCATCTTAAAATAATGTTTGTAATTTTTCTCAAGAATGTTTGTTGATGGTAAAAACTCAATTTTATCCATAGCCAACATAAATTGAAGATTACTAGTTATCTTATCAATTGTTCCTCCAGTTTGTAATTCCTTCTTTAAAGGTCTCTTTGAAATTTTTCTCTTTTTCAAAGTTCTCTTTGTCCTCTTTACACGTCTATTTTTTCTATTTGTACGTTGTCCTGTTCTGTTTTTCTTATTTGTTCTGTTATTTCTTCTTGATCTATTATTATTTCGACGGGCCTTTCGTTTTGTCCTTATCTTTTGAACCACCATATTAATATAATATATATTATATTTTAATATTTTATATATTATCAGTAATGGTAAACTTTTATTTACTCGGAGATATGGGAACCGGCGAAAATGATCAAAAAAAAGTTTCAAAAGCATTATGGAACCATATGAAAAATAATAAAAATAGGAAAAATACATTTGTTTGTGGTCTAGGTGATAATATTTATGAAGAAGGTTGTTGCGGTGATGATGATATACAATTTATAGATAAGTTTGAAAAACCATATTCTAATATTCCAAATTCAATTAAATTTTATATGTGCCTTGGTAATCATGATTATGGACTGGATACAATTAGTATAGGAAACTCAATCTATCAATTACATTATGCGAAAAAATCAAAGGAAAATGGTAAAAAATGGATCATGCCATCAAATTATTATTCTTTTAAAAAAGGAAACGTGGAATTCTTTGTTCTAGATACAAATTTTTACCAATACAGACTTGAACCAGAAAAAATTGTAGAACAACTTAATTATATAAGTAATTTAATCAATAATTCAAAAGCAAAATGGAAAATTGTCTATGGACACCATACATGGTTCAGTGTTGGTGGTCATGGAGGTGAAGATGAAGAAGTTAAAGATTTTATGAGTGATCTTTTAAAAAAATGTACTTTTGATGTTTATATGTGTGGACATGATCATAATAAACAAGTTATCGACTTAAATATGTATAATAAAAAAGTAACTTTAATTGTTTGTGGAACCGGTGGAAAAGTTTATCATGATTATACCAATTATGATTATTTAAATAATCATTGTGACCCACATTTTATTTCAAATAATTTAGGTTTTGGTTTCTGTAATGTCCATGGCAATAAATTATCATTTGACTTTTTTGATGATAAAAATAAACTTGAATATTCTCACTTAATAAAAAAATAATTATATCCATATATTATAAAATGAATATGGAAAATTGTAATCAACCTCTTACTGCTGCTTATAGTTGGGGTGGGGACTCTACCGCCGGTATGATTAATCAAGAAGCTGGGTATGTTAATAGTATCGCACAAGTAGGTGGTGCTAGAAGGTCTAGAACTACTAAAAGATCTAAAAGATCTAAAAGATCTAAAAGATCTAAAAGATCTAAAAGATCAACTAAAAGATCTACTAGAAGATCTAAAAATAATAGAAAACCTAGAAGAACTAGAACTACTAAAAGATCTAAAAGATCTAGAAGATCTAATAATAGAAAAACTAGAAGGTCTAGAAGGGTATCACGGTGAATATTATGATATTATGATATTTAGAAGTATATAATTCTCAATAATTATATATCCATATATAAATGGAATACCATAAAATAATATTCATTATTCATCTTATTTTCGTAGGTCCTCTTCTAATGTATTCGGGGTATGTAGGTGCGGGATTAGCCTCTGATAAAAAAGATAAATATTTATTTAATTCCCTACTTATTATTGGTTTAGTTGTTTCTCTTTATCACGGTGGTAAATTATTAGGTATTAAATTTGAAAAATCAAACTAAATTATTATTAATAAAAATAAAAATGTACTCTCTTTATAAAGAGTACGGGGGTGAGTTTAAGAAAAGTATTAACGATGATACAAATGGACGGATCGAATTCCTTGAAGTATACTATTATGTCATTTTTACATTTATAATATTTATGTCCCTATATTACTTAAATATTATATAATACTATTTTATAATGAATAACCTTTTTTCAAATTATAATTATGATATTATCATAATAGGAGGAGGAATAACAGGTGTTTTTTTAACATATAAATTAGCAGAAACAGGTTTAAAAATAATACTCTTTGAAACTGAAAATAAATTAGGTGGAAGAATAAATACTATCAAAGAAAATAATATTCAATATGAAGCCGGGGCAGCCAGAATTCATATTTCCCATTCAAAAGTTCTAACATTAATCGATGAATTAGGTCTTTCAAATGATAAATATAAATTACCAGAAAAAATAGACACAATATTAAGAACAAACAAAAATGAAACAAGTAGTTATAATACATCCATAAATCTAAATTTAAAAGAACTATTAAACAAATCATATGAAATAAGTAAATCCCTTAAAAAAGAAGAACTTTTAAATATATCATATGAACAATATCTATCAAATATATATGATTTTGAAACATCGCAATTTATTAAACATTCATTTGGGTATGATTCTGAGTTTGAAAGTATGAATGCATATACAGCATTATTAATGTTTAAAGATGATTTCTTCAAAAATGATGATTATTATGGTCTTAAAGGAGGTTTATCACAAATTATAAATACTATGGAAAATAAATTAAATGAAAAACCAAATGTTATCATTAAATTAAATTGTTCCATTAAAGAAATTGCTAATAAACATATTATTACAGATAAAAATACAAAATTTACATTCAATTATTTAATTTCAACTATTCCATCAAATAAACTAAAAAATATTGATTTTTTTAATGATAAATTAGAACTTTTAAAATCAGTTAAATCAATCCCTTTATTACGTATATACCTTAAATATAATGAAGTATGGTTCAGAAATATTATAAGGACAACTACAGATAATAATTTAAGACATATTATACCAATTGATTATGATAATGGATTAATTATGTTATCTTATACAGATGGTAAATATGCCACTATGTGGAATAATTGCCATTCAAACGGAGATGATTATTTAATTGAACAATTACATAAACAAATATACGATTTATATAAAATTAATCCTCCCAAACCTGAAGCCATTTATATCCATTACTGGAATTCAGGTTTCCATACATGGCTTCCAGGATATAATAGTGAAAATATATCTAATTTAATTATGAAACCCCATGAAGATAAAGAAATATATATATGTGGAGAATCATATTCAATGAAACAAGGATGGATTGAAGGTTCTTTGGAAACCGCATTTAAAGTAATAAAGATGTTACCATTAGATGGTTTCAAAGTAGTTACTGATAAAGAAGTCGACTCAAGTGAAACTAAAGAAGATACTGTAGAAAAAGAATTATCTTTAGAACAAGTATTAAATGAAGAAGGATGGATTATTATGGACATTGATGGATCAAAGAAAGCAAATGTATATGATGTATCTGAATGGATCCCAACTCATCCTGGAGGACAAATAATTAAAGAAGGTATAAAAAATAATAATTATTATAAAAATAATAAAGGGAAATCCCCAATCGAACTATTTAAACAATATCATTCGGATACAGTTATAGAAAAACACCTAATTAATATGGAAAATCCATTAATTAAAAAAGTTGGAGTTGTTTTAATTGATAAATAATTATATTTTCAATAATAAATGAACGATAAATGGTCTTACATAGATTTTAAAACATTAATTAAAGAAACATTGGATGGAAATAGATGTATTCAAGAACCTATTACAGTATATAATACTTCTGGAGAAAAAGCAAAAAACATACCTTTTAAAGCACATTTACTATGTTACGAAAATATACATGATGATAATTTATTAGAAATATTACATAAAATTTATATGATGTTTAATACTCGGGTTGAACACTTAAATGAAAATGATAATGTAAAAAATATGGTAAAACAAATTAATGGAGAATGGTTTCAAGAAAATGAAACTCTAAAATTAAATGATCCTTTGTATGAAGATTTTTTTGAAAACTGTAAAAAAGATAAAAGGACTTATGAAAAATCAAAGAAAAAATTTGATGAGATAAAAGACTTGTCAAATTACGAAAAAGATATACCGATTGATTCTAAATTAAGAGAAGATTATCCAATGGAAAGAGAACTAGAAGGAGCTATTATTTTATGTAATAAATCAATAGAAAATATCACCAAAAGTGCTTTGGCATTAAAAGAAATAATAGAAAGTATTAAGGCAACTAATACATCCACTATTATAGAATTATCAACAAAACATAAGCCTCTATACTACAATGCTGATAATAAAGACGATCAAACAATTCCAACAAATATTCATAAGATTTTTTCAAATTATTTACATATTTATAACTTATTTTTAAAACAACTTGTAATTTATTATAATAATATTGTTACAATGATAAAAGATATGGAAAAAAAATGTTCAGAATTAGAAATCTTAAAACAAAATGTAAATATTATTGCCCATCTAGATGTTAATGATGATGATATTTTTGATATCGTTTTTAATGGTATAAAAAAAATTTTCTCATCAGAGGAAGATAAAGAAGAGGAAGATAAAGAAGAAGAAGATAAAGAAGAGGAAGATAAAGAAGAAGAAGAGGAAGAAGATAATATAGAAATGTTAATTGAAGATGATGATTATGATGAAGAAGAATTTGATAATAATGAAGATCTTCCATATTATCATGAAACTAAAAATCGCACTGTAAATGATGGACAATTAGTATCTAATAAATTAAAAGAATTTTTTTAAATTTGATAGTTTATTTATTTATTTAGTTAAAAACAAAATGACTTTGCCAAGTATTAATCCGTTATCAAAAAACGAAAACAAAACATTATTATTTACATCGAAAGATATAGCAAATTCTTCAAATGTAGTAGAAATAACATCTCCAAGAAAAGGTAATAAAGATAAAATTATTATTCCTGTAAATAAAACTAGAAATAAAAGTTGTTGTAATTGCCTATTGTTCTTTAAAAAATAATAATGCTTGAAAAATATTAGGAAAAGCATAATCAATATATCCCGGCTTATTTATAAAATCCGAAGATATCCACACTGTATACCAACCAATACGCTTTGCGGTTATAAGGTTGTCAATTAAATCATCGAAAAAATAAATACGACTATTTTCATAAGTTATATCTTTTTTTATAAGATCGCTTACATAGTTAAATGATCGAATATCCGGTTTCATATATGGAAGTGTATCTCTTCCAAATATATTTTTTTTAGGTATCATTGTATCTAATAATAAGTTATTTACTATACTTTCTCCATGGGAATAGGTACCATTTGTATAAATATATAGTTTTTGATACTTTATATTTTCAATTAACTTTTTTAATTCGCCATTATTGAATGTCTCATAATAATTATTATTTTCTTTATTATGAAGGATTAATGTATCGTCTACATCAAAAACAAAGACAACCATTCTATTTTTATTATAGTCATTTATTTTTATATAAAAATTAAAATCTATTTAAAAAAATATTGTGTAATTATATTGTTAAATAATGGGTGATTCTGTAAATAATGAAAAATATATAGAACTTCTAAATGAAATTAACTTGCTTAAAAAAGAAGTTAATCTTCTAAAAGGTAAAGATGAAGATAAAGATATTTCAGACGAACTACTACTATCTGAAGAAGAAAATAGATATGTTATTTTTCCAATTAAGTATGATGAAATCTGGAAAATGTATAAGAAAGCTGAAGCTAACTTTTGGACAACAGAAGAATTAGATTTATCAAAAGATAATAGAGACTTTACTAGTAAAATGAATGACGATGAAAGATACTTTGTAGAAAATGTTTTAGCCTTTTTTGCTGCGAGTGATGGAATTGTTAATGAAAATTTAGTTGATCGATTCTGTAATGATGTGAAAGTCCTTGAAGCTAAATTTTTTTATGGATTTCAAATTGCTGTAGAAAATATTCATTCTGAAACATATTCTCTATTAATTGATACATATGTTAAAGATATTGAAAAGAAAAATAAATTATTTAATGCTATTGATACAATACCAAGTGTTAAAAAGAAAGCAGATTGGGCCCTTAAATGGATTAATGATAAAGAATCCACATTTGGTACTAGAGTTATTGCTTTTGCGGCAGTTGAAGGTATATTCTTTTCGGGTTCTTTTTGCTCAATCTTTTGGCTTAAGAAAAGGGGTCTTATGCCCGGTCTTTGTCATAGTAATGAACTAATTAGTAGAGATGAAGGACTTCATACTGAATTTGCAGTATTAATGTATTCTATGCTTAAGAATAAACCTTCTAAAGAAATTATTCTAACAATTATTAAAGATGCTGTTGAATTAGAAAAAGAATTTATTACAGAATCTCTACCATGTGATCTAATTGGTATGAATAAAAATTTAATGAAACAATATATTGAATATGTTTCAGACAGATTACTGTTGATGCTCGGCCTTGAAAAAGAATATAATTCATCCAATCCATTCGAATGGATGGAAATGATATCGGTCCAAGGGAAAACTAACTTTTTTGAAAAAAGAGTTGGGGAATATGCTAATTTAGCCAATTCCACAGTTGGGAATAATGTATTCTCTTTAGACGAAGAATTTTAACGATTATTTAAGAAACGATCCACATTTGATCGTGATTTATTCCCACTTTGTTTTTTAGCTCGAACTTCGGGTTCTTTATAATTATATTTTTCTGTTTCATCATTAAATTTTAAATTTTTAATTGAAACAATTAAACTTTCACTAGTATCGTAAACTACTTCAGTATTCTTATTTAACTTACCACGTTGACATAATCCCATTAATAATGTCTTTAACTCCCTTTCTTGAGAACTACTTAAACCCCTTACATCTTTCTCATTTTCTATAAATACTTTTAAACGATTCAATTTAAGACCAGTATCCAACTTATTCCAAGGTTTTTTAAGACTAACACCCTTTTCAACATCAAGCATCTTTGAAATGCTTTCATCACTTTCAATATTGTCAGTCCTCTTATTAGCACTACGACTCTCAATATCTCGTAATTGTAATGGTTTTTTATGTTTTCTAATATGTTCTTCTTTTTTTTCAGGTACTACTTTTTCAGGTTCAGAACTTTCTTCTTTAAGAATAGTCTTTAAATCCATTATATTATAATATATTATAATGAAATATCCTTAAATAAACTAATTTTTAATATTTACTTTATATATATGGACTCTGAAGAAGGAAATTTAAGGAAACTTAGTTCTGAAGAAGATGACAATCTTATACAGTATGTATCGGGTATAAATTATGTCCGACCACCTACTCTTAATTTTAAAAAAGTCAAATCAACTAAAGAATATACTGAATATGAAATTAAAACGAATAAAGAAGACACTGTAAAAAAAGGTAATAATCCTTTTGTTAATAATTTAAATTCATTTATATATTGTAACGATACTATTAATATTAAAGTTCCTAAAAAATCATTCATGTTTGACAAAAAAGGGAATAAAAAATTTGCTTATGCTGTAGGTATGTTCCCTAATCCTAAAAATGGTAAAGCAGCTTATCTCGATGGATGTATTCTTGCCGCATTAGGTTTAAAAAGACAAAATACAGATGCCGATGTAATTTGCTTTATAACACACGATATAAGTAAAGAAGATAAAAATAAATTAAAAGAAGTTTTTGATAAAGTTATTAGAGTCCCTTATATTTCACCCTACGATATGGGTGGAAAAGGAAAATTAAAAACAATAAAAATGGATCCAAAATTATTTGATAATTGCCCAAATTATACGAAAGAACATCCCTATGTTCACGTTTTCTTCAAATTACATATCTTTAATCCAAAACTATTTCCTTATGAAAAAGTTTGTTTTGTTGACTCGGATTTAGTCCCCCTTAATTATTATGATTCTCTCTTTTTACTTGATTGTCCAGCAGGTTTCGTTGAATACAGGAAAAAAATACCATACCTTGAAGCATTTAACTGGGATAGATGCGATTTCCTAAAACATGGTGAAAAAATACCCAAAGAAATAACAGATGTAGATAAAAAATCAGGAGCAGATGTAAATGCCGGTCTTCTCCTCGTTGAACCAAATAAAAAAGAATATGATTCAATGATAGACGAATTAACATCTCCATTAGAATCATGGATGGGTAAAGATAAAAAACATAAAGGATTCTATACCTTTAATTTTGATAATCCAGATGGAAGGGAATTTATTGAAAACTCATACTGCTATCCAGAACAAAATTATCTCACAAAAAGATATTCAGGTGATTGGCATTATATAGAATTTGCGTTCCAAAGTTGGGCACTAGATCCATGCAATTCTTTTGGTATTCATATGGCGGCTTTTAATCCAAAACCATGGTTTAAACAACCCGCTGGAACAACCGTAAAAATTAACAAAAAATTTAACCCGTACCTTGATAACTGGAAAAAGAAAAATATAAGAATCCCATTAGCAATTGAAGAAGATTCAAAAAAAAATTATGAAAATATTTCTTATTCATATGAAATATTTAATGAACTAATCATTTGGGGTCTAATTAATTATCCAAAATTATCTGAATATTTCATACATGATACAAAAATTTATGGAACAAAAGTATCCTTTGATAGAGATGTCTTTAAAGATCTTTCTCCAAAAGATAATGTTGAATATATGTTACTCAAAGATATTGTAAAAGGTAAAAAACATTATAATAAATTATCTCTATCTCAAAAATATATTTCAGATCTAATTAATAATAATAAAGAAGCCTCAAATAAAATTAAAAATAAATACCTCCAAATATGTCATACAAAACTTAAAAATAGAGAAGGAAACTATGACTATAATTTCAAAATTATAACATATCCAAAACATACATCAAAACCAGAACATAACCATAAAACAATGCTAAAAAAAAATAAATTACCCTTCGGAAAACATAAAGGGGATCTAATCAAAAATATAGATGAAGATTATATCAAAAAATTAATGAAACTAAAAGATAAAGACCTCAAAAAAGCAATTAAAAGATCCAAAAAGAAATCTCAAAAAGGTGGATCAGGTCTAGAAGATAGAGAACAATACATAAAAGATATGGAAAAATCATCCTCTTCAGAAGAAGAAGTCACCATCGATCCAAGATTAAATAATTATTTAAGAAAAATAATAGGCATCAAAGAAGAAAATAAAAGGAAATGTAGTTCTCTTTTCAGAATGATTGATGATAATATGAAAGAAGGTCCTGAAAAAGAAAGATATAAATATTTTATATCACAAAACCATCTAGCATGTCAAGAAGGCCTATTACATTATTGTAATATATGTAAAGATAAGTATGATACTTCAATCTACAATGAAAAAAATAAAGGAAAAGTTCAAACTCCAACCGTTAAGGATTATATGATACCAGAATCGTCACACTTCACTTCTAACATTCCAAGAAAAACTTTAAGACCTTCTTTTGAACCAAGGACATCATCCCCTCTATTAAGATCTCTATTTAATAAAAGAGGAGGAGGGAAAAGGAGAACAAAAAGAACAAAAAGAAAACGAAAAGCAAGGACAAAGAGAAAGAAAAATACGAAAAAAGATACATTACTTTATTTTTCAATGAAATCGTGTCCATATTGTATAGATTTCAATAATAATTGGAATCAATTATGTAAAAAATATAAAAATAAAATTATCATGAAAAAATTAATGGCAACAAACGAAAAAATGACACAAAAATTTAATATTACTTCTTACCCAAGCATCATACTCGTTAAAAATATTCCTATTAAATTTGAATATGATAGAAATAATATTAAAGATTTTGATAAATTTCTAAA
>CENY01083284.1_pt1 | contig 10119 bp, 7 predicted proteins | sample 356181 | NCBI WGS metagenome assembly CENY01 (sample SAMEA2619840, study PRJEB7988) | marine metagenome | isolation source: saline water (ENVO:00002010), including
CTTGAAAGGTTTCCACCTCCAGTTGCATCAAAACCAATCGTTGCACCTGTATCAACAAGCGCTTCTACTAGATCCGACATAAAATTATCTGAAGATGAGTTGCACACATGAGTAGCACCTAAAGATTTTAGAAGCTCTACATGTTCCTCTTTTCTAACTATATTAATTAATGGTACTCCTTCATCTATGCATATCTTAATTAGCATCTGTCCTAGGTTTGATGCCGCAGCAGTATGAATGAGTGCTGTGTGATTTTCCATTCTCATGGTTTCTACCATGCCTAACGCAGTTAATGGATTAACAAAGCACGAAGCTGCATCAGCAGCTGAAGTTCCTTCGTTCATTTCAAGACAAGCATTTGCTTTAACACAACGGTATTCGGAATACATAGATCCACCTGCCAAACCAACCATTTTCCCAATTAGGTGCTCTGCATCTTTTCCTGCTTCTACAACAGTTCCTGAACCTTCATTACCCACAGGTAAAGATTGACCAATTCTAGCTCCCACAGATCTCAAAAGTGATTGAGGCACATCCATAGTTACTACCTCGCCGTTTGACTCCATGGTCGATACATCTGCTGGGCCCAATAAAAGGCCTAGGTCTGAGGGATTGATAGGTGAAGCTTCAACTTTTATTAGTACTTCATCATCTTTAGGGTCTGGTACTTCGTGTTCTTGTATTGATAGTTCAAGCTTAGCTTCCTCTGTTATTAATGATCTTATTTGTCTACTTGTTTTCATTTTTATTCCTTTATTTTATTGTTGAGCTGAAGAAGGCCTTGATCTCATATTCTCTAGCCATCTACTTAAGTTAACTAGAGAAGAGGGCACTTCTATTTGAGCTAATCCACCAAAATCTATTGCACAAAGAGCTGTTATATCAGCAACAGAGTAATCATCGCCAGCGATAAATTTTTGTTCTCCTAACTCCTCATCCAGTAGATTTAATCTATTAATAGCATTTTCCCTTTGAGCTATTCCATATTCCTCAATTTGTGGGTTTTCTAAAGCAGCAGCAGCAGGATGTGTATGTCTGAAAGCAGAAGCTATAGGAAGCATTAATTCAAGCTCTATCCTTCTACTTTCCATTTCAATCTTTGCTTGTTCAACTTTTGAAGAACCAAATAAAGCAGGCTCAGGTTGCAATAACTCTAGATACCTACAGATAGCCATACTTTCTGTAATAACAGTTCCATCATCTAATTCAAGTGCGGGCACTTTGCTCGAAGGAGATATCTTTTTGTATTCTTCTTGTTTATGTTCTCCTTCCATAATGCTTATCTCTTGAACTGGTATTTCAATTCCTTTTTCTTCCATAAAGATCCTTACTCTTCTAGGATTTGGAGCTAATGTGGTTGTATAAAGTTTCATATTTTTCCTTATAAAGTTTCAAAGTTATTACTTACCCAGTAACCAAAACCTCCTTGCATGGAATAGACATTGCTATATCCCATTTTTTTAAGACTCTCAGCCGCTAAAGCAGATCTATATCCTCCTTGGCAATAAAGAATTATTTCTTTTTCTTTTTGCGGGACAATTGACTCTATGTCTCTTTCTATGACGCCCTTTCCTATATGGATGGAAGCCGGGATCTTGGATTCTATCCATTCATGGTCTTCTCTGACATCAATAAGGTAGATATCTTGTCCAGTTTCTATCTTTGATTTAACTTCAAAAACATCCACTTCCGGCACTTCATTTAAAGCATCGGAAACTAAATCTAAGAAACCTTTAGCGTGGTTTTTCATTACAGTTGGAGATAATAAATACTTTTTAGTTTTTTTGTATAGTTTCTTTTATCTTTTTAGGGATATTAGTCGTAATAGAAGCGATTCCCATTTTTAGGTATTCTAGTGCTTCGTCGGAGTTATCTACAGTCCATACATGAGTTTCTTTGTTTACACTTGTCATTTCGTTTACGAATTCCTTATTCAATAATTTATGATTCTCTGCTCCTATCCCATCTGCCTTTAATTCAACTAATTTTTCTTTTAATGCATTTACAGAAATATTTTGCTGTGTGAATGAAATTAATAGATTAGCTTTTAGGTTTGTCTTTTCTTTAATTTCTCTAATTACATTTTCATAAAATGAAATTACTCTAATGCAATCATTATTTACTGGGCTCTTATTAATTTCTTCTATTAAGTTATCAGTTAAACCTTCTTCTTTTACTTCTATAAATATTTTTTTCCCTTCCGGTATGTGTCTAAGTACTTTTTCTATTGGAGGTAAAGTTTCCTCTGACCATTTGGAACTAAACCAAGAACCTACGTCTATGTTTTTTACTTCTTCATATTTTAAGTCTTTAAGTTTTCTATCTAATCCTCCTGTTCGAAGGAGGGACTTGTCGTGTAGACACAATAGAACATTATCTTTTGTAGACCTTATATCTACCTCTACTCCATCAGAAAGATGCAACCAAGATAGGTTTATGGCAGAAATGGTATTTTCTGGTGCTTCTTTAGAAGAGCCTCTATGGGCTATGATATCTGGACTTAATCCCAGCTTAAAGCACCGCCAGTCTGATATTCAATGACTCTTGTCTCGAAGAAATTCTTTTCTTTTCTTAGATCCATTATTTCTGACATCCAAGGAAAAGGATTTGTTGCTCCAACAAACTCTTCCTCTAAGCCTATCTGAACGAGTCTCCTGTTGGCTATAAACTGTAGATATTCCTCCATCATGTTTGCATTCATTCCCAAGATGCCCCTTGGCATAGTATCTCTGGCATATTGGATTTCTAACTCTGTGCCTTCCAGTATCATTTGTGCTGCCTCTTGACGCATTTCTTCATCCCAGAGATGAGGGTTCTCTAACTTTATTTGGTTAATCATATCTATGCCAAAATTCACATGCATTGATTCATCTCTAAGTATGTATTGGAATTGTTCTGCTGTTCCTGTCATCTTATTTCTTCTTCCCATAGATAGTATTTGTGTGAATCCGCAATAAAAGAAGATTCCTTCTAATACACAGTAAAAAGCAATAAGATTCTTTAGAAGTTTTTTGTCTGTTTCCTCTGTCCCTGTTTGGAAGTTAGGATCTGATATTTCTTTTGTATATTTCAATCCCCACGAAGCCTTTTTTGCTACGCTAGGTATTTCTCTATACATATTAAATATTTCCCCCTCATCCATAGCAAGAGACTCTATACAATATTGATATGCATGAGTGTGAATAGCCTCTTCTAAACTTTGTCTAAGGATATATTGTCTGCATTCTGGGTTAGTAATTAATCTATAGATGGCAAGAACAAGGTTATTAGCAACTAAAGAATCTGCCGTTGAAAAGAAACCAAGGTTTCTCATCACAATCATCCTTTCATCTTCTGTTAAACCTTCTTCGGACTTCCACAAGGCTATATCTCCGGTCATATTTATTTCTTGGGGCATCCAATGATTAGCACTTCCATCAAGATATTTTTGCCAAGCCCAGTCGTACTTAAAGGGCACAAGCTGATTAAGATCAGCTCTACAATTTATCATGGCCTTATCATCTACCTGTACTCTTCCTGATTGGCCTTCTAGTTCTTCTTCGCCTTCTCTGGTATCGAGATTTTCTAGTGCTTCTTTAGCTAACTTAGATCTTTCTCCTGCTTCTACGGAGGAGGGAACAGAAGAAATTTCTTCCTTTTCTTCTTTAGTTTCTACGACAGGAGCTATTTTTTGAGGAGCTGGCTGTTCCTTTTGCTTCTGTTGCTTTGATTCATCATATTCATCCCAATTTAACATCTTTTGTCTCCTTTGTTATTGGCAAGCTTCACAATCTGGATCAAGAATAGAACAAGCTGACGCATCTGTTGCTGGCGTTGGTTCTGGTTGTGCATTTGCAGACACAGCATTTAGCTCTCCTGTTGCTATTGTTGATTTCTCTGTTGTCGTTGCCGCTCTTGAACGTAAGTAATATGTTGTTTTTAGACCTCTTAGCCAGGCCATCCTATACATTACGTCTAGTTTCTTTCCACTTGGTCGGTCTATATAAAGATTTAAAGATTGGCTTTGATCTATCCATTTTTGTCTTCTACTGGCTGCATCAACCAACCATCTTGGTTCTATTTCAAATGCCGTTGCGTATACCTCTTTTATTTCTTGAGGGATTCTTGATATTTCTTTTACGCTTCCATCGTAATACTTAAGATCATTTACCATAACGGTATCCCATAAACCTAACTCTTTTAAGGCATTCACTAGGTGGAGATTAGTCACTGTAAATTCACCTGAGAGATTAGATTTTACATATAAGTTTTGATACGTAGGTTCAATTGATTGTGAGACTCCTGTAATGTTAGCAATGGTTGCTGTTGGCGCTATCGCCATTACATTTGAGTTTCTCATTCCTTCGCTTACTACCTGTTTTCTTAAAGTATCCCAGTCCAAAGTGGTGCTTTCGTCCAATTCTAGATAGCCTTCTCCTCGGCTTTCCCTTAGAGCCCTTATAGAGTCTATTGGCAACTCTCCTTTGCTCCACAAAGACCCTTCAAAGGTTTTGTAGCTTCCTCTTTCTTTTGCTAAGTCACTTGATGCTTTTATAGCAAAGTAGCTTACTGCCTCCATAGATTTATCGGCAAAATCTACGGCTTGATCTGTAGCATATGGAATATTCATCATGTATAGAGAATCATGAAATCCCATTATTCCCATTCCTATAGGTCTATGTAACATATTAGAGTTTTCTGCAGACTGAACTGCGTAATAATTTATGTCTATTACGTTATCTAGCATTCTGATTGCCGTATTAATAGTTTTCTCTAGTTTTTCTAGATCCAAGCCATTTTCATTTAAGTGTCTCGTTAAATTTACAGACCCCAGATTACATACAGCTATCTCATCTTGATTAGTATTTAATGTTATTTCAGTACACAGGTTAGATGAATGCACCACTCCTACGTGCTGCTGAGGAGACCTTAGATTACAAACATCCTTAAATGTTATCCATGGATGACCTGTTTCAAAAAGCATCGAAAGCATTTTTTTCCATAGCTCACCCGCATCTACTTTCTTATAAAATTCTATTTGTCCTGATTCTGTTAGACTTTCATAAAATTCATATCTTTCCTCAAAATCCTTTCCATATAAATCATGTAAGTCTGGAGTATCACTAGGAGTAAATAATGTCCAATGCTTACCTTCGGATACTCTCTTCATAAAAAGATCAGGTACCCAGTTCGCTGTATTCATGTCATGGGTTCTTCTTCTGTCATCACCCGTATTTTTTCTGAGTTCTAAGAATTCTTCTATATCCATATGCCAAGTCTCAAGGTAAGAACAAACAGCTCCTTTCCTTTTTCCTCCTTGATTAACGGCTACAGCAGTATCATTTACAACTTTTAAGAAAGGCACTACGCCTTGAGATTTTCCATTTGTTCCTTTTATTTTTGAACCTAATCCTCTTACTGGAGTCCAGTCATTTCCTAACCCTCCTGCCCATTTAGATAGCATGGCATTATCTTGTATCGCACCATATATTCCATGAAGGTCATCAGGAACCGTAGTTAAGTAGCAAGAAGAAAGCTGTGAATGAAGGGTTCCTGAATTAAACAGAGTAGGAGTAGAGCTCATATAATCAAAGTTAGATAGTAAGTTATAAAACTCTATTGCTCTTTCTTCTCTTCCTTCTTCATTAATTGCTAGCCCCATAGAAACACGCATAAAGAATATCTGAGGAAGCTCATACCTTACATCATCTTTGTGAATAAAGTATCTGTCGTAAAGTGTTTGCAGTCCTAAGTATGTGAAGTTGTTGTCCCTATTTGGATCTATTGCTTGCGCTAGTTTATCTAGATCCATTTTGGCAAGTTCTGGATTTATTATGTCGTTTTCTATGCCCGCATGTATAAAAGCTTTGAATGCTTCGGGATATATTTTTGTCATTTCAGACTGTGTTGCTTGCTCTGCTAAGTTCAAGAAGGATAATGCTTCACTCCTTAAATTATCTAATAATATTCTTGCTGTTACGTATGTATAGTTAGGTTCTTGTTCCACTAGGGTTCTTGCCGTCATTACTAAAGAAGTCCTTATATCGGCCATAGATACTCCGTCATATAGATTTCTTTTTGCCTCTTCTACTATTTCTGCTGCTGATACGTCTTGAAGTCCTTCACAGGCTTCTTGTACCATCCTATTTAACCTTTCAATATCTAGTGTTGATTCACTTCCATCATCAAGGGTTATTTTGATTCCTGGTTCTTCTTTAGTTTTTGTTTGTTCTTTTTGGGGTTCTGCTTCTTGTCTTGCTTTCGTTCTTTCTTCTCTATACAAGACATATGCTCTTGCTACTTCTCTCTCTTCGCTTCTCATTAATTCTAGTTCTACCTGATCTTGAATTTCTTCTATATGTAGAGTTCCGCCTGAAGGCATGCGAGTATTGAAAGTTGTTGTTACTCTATGAGCTAGCTGATTTACTTTATTATGTATTCTGGTTGAGGCAGCTGCCGTTCCTCCTTCTACTGCCAAAAAAGCTTTAGTGATTGCAATTGATATCTTTTCTTCATCGTATGGAACAACAGATCCATTCCTCTTAATAACCCTTAATCTTCCTGGAGTTATTGCTGGTGCTTCTTGTTGTATTTGTTGTTCTTGTTGTTCTTTTTTCTCTACTTCCTGTCTAGTTTCCATTTTTCTTTTATCCCTTAAAATACTATATATAGTGTTCTTTTCTTTATTAGAACACAAGATACTGTGTTTTTACCTATAAATCAATACAACAAATGTGAATATTTTTTGTGGATTTCTTGTGGATAAGTTAATTCCTAGACTTTCATTGTTTTTTTGTTTTCTTATAATAAATGCCAATGTCTTATATTCTTTCAATAGACCAAGGAACATCAAGTTCTCGAGCTATACTCTTTGATGAGTCCTTCCGTGCTGTACACTCAAGTCAAAAGGAATTTACCCAATATTTTCCAAATGAGGGTTGGGTAGAACATGATCCCAGTGAAATTTGGAGAAGCGTATTTGATGTAGTTGAAGATGTTCTAAAAAATTGTCCTGCTGACATAAATGAAATAGCTTCTATAGGTATAACAAACCAAAGAGAAACAACTGTCATATGGGATAAAGAGACAGGCAAGGAAGTTTATCCAGCTATAGTTTGGCAAGACAGAAGAACGACAGATTTTTGTAATTCTCTTGTGGACGATCAACTGGAAGGAATGGTAAGTAAAAAAACTGGTCTAATTATTGATCCTTATTTCTCGGCATCAAAAATAAAATGGATATTAGATAATGTTCCTGATGCAAAAAAGAAAGCAGAAGAGGGTAGGTTGGCTTTTGGAACAATTGATTCTTTTTTAGTCTGGAAATTGACAGAAGGAAGAGTTCATAAAAGTGACGCAACTAATGCCTCTAGGACAATGCTGTATAACATTAATGAAGACTGTTGGGATGAAGAGTTACTAAATCTATTTGATATACCATTAAAAATGATGCCAGAAGTCTCTAACAATGTAGATGAGTATGGACATACTTCTTTATTTGGAGGAAAAATCAAGATAGGAGGAATGGCAGGAGATCAACAGTCAGCACTTATAGGACAATGTTGTTTTAATACCGGAGAGGCTAAGTGTACTTTTGGAACAGGGGCATTTTTGATTATCAATACAGGGGATAAAAAAATAGTTTCTACAAACAGACTGCTTTCAACCATAGCTTACAGATTTAAGGACAAGATTACTTATGGACTAGAAGGAAGTGTATTTGTAGCTGGATCATCTGTTCAATGGTTAAGAGATGAATTGAAGTTTTTTGAGGATGCCTCTGATACAGAAAGCTTAGTCTCTTTAAGAGATAAAACATCTAATGTTTTAGTTGTTCCTGCTTTTACCGGTTTAGGTGCACCTCATTGGGATCCCGAAGCAAGAGGGGCAATATTTGGAATTACAAGAGCAACAGGAATAAATGAAATTACCACAGCAACTTTAGAGTCTATAGCTTTCCAAACACGAGACCTTATAGAAGCATCAGCAAAAGATGGAGCCGTGATAAAAGAACTGAGAGTAGATGGCGGCATGGTAGCTAATGATTGGTTTAATAAGCAACTATCAAATTTGTTAGGTGTAAAAATACTAAAACCAAAATTCCTTGAAACTACAGCTTTGGGGGCTGCTTATCTTGCAGGAATCTCTTCTGGCTTAGTAGATGATTTCAATCATTTACAAAACTCGATATTAGTTGATAAAGAAATTTCTCCCATGGAAGCTGAAAAAGTTTCCTTAGAATTAAAATACAAGAATTGGTTAAAGGCCGTAGAGGCTATAAAGTTAATAAAATCTAACCAAGAAGAGATATAAGAAGGGCCTTCTGAGCGTGGAGTCTGTTTTCTGCTTGTTGCCATACCTTACTTCTTTCATCTTCCATAACTTCAGATGTTACTTCTTGTCCTCTAATTGCTGGTAAGCAGTGAAGAAAGATTACATTTTCGTCTGCTTCATCCAATAGTTCAGTAGTAACTTGAAACTTACTAAAGGCTTTGGTTCTTTCATCTATTTCTTCTTCATCTCCCATCGAAACCCAAACATCTGTGGAAATCAATGAAGCTCCAGAAGCAGCTTCGTTGGGGTTGTCAAAAATCTTTAGATTTTTATTTTCTTTTAAATGACTTGGAAGAAATTGATTAGGACAGCCTATTCTTAGCTCAAAATCTAGTATTTCGGCTGCTTCCAGGTAAGTATGGCAGACATTATTATAATCACCGATCCATGCGACTGCTTTTCCTTCTATGTCTCCATTTTCTTCTTGGTATGTTGTTAAGTCAGCTAACAGTTGACACGGATGAGACAAATCTGAGAGTCCATTAATGATAGGTACAGATGAATTCTCTGCGAAAATTTCAATTGTTGAATGATTAATTGTCCTTAGAACAATTGCATCAGCCATGGAGCTTATGACTTTAGCAGTATCTTCTAAGGGTTCGCCTCTTCCTAATTGCAAATCTTTGGTTGATAAAAAGCTAGCAGTTCCACCAAGTTGCGACATGGCTACCTCAAAAGAAACTCTTGTTCTAGTTGAAGATTTTTCAAAGATTAATGCAAGATATTTTCCATGAAGGTAATCAGAATTTTTCTCTGAACCTTTCAGGTCTATAGCTTGTTTAACTAAATCTAATATTTCAGTTTTAGTTAAATCTTTTAAATTTAAAAAATGTTTACTCATGTTTATTAAAAAGGTCGAGCATAATAAAGGTTATCGTTAAAGCATTCAAATAATGTTATCCTTCGCTCCTTTTTTTAAGGCATGAAAGAATATACAGTAAAGACATTAAGTAAAGTAGCCGAAGTAGGATTAACTAGACTAGATTCTGGACTATGTACTCTAGACGAAAAAAATGATGATCCAGAAGGAATTCTAATTAGAAGTACAAAAATGGATCGCTCTAACTTAAATGATTCTCTTCTAGCAATCTCAAGAGCAGGAGCAGGAGTAAACAATATCCCTGTTAAGGAGTGTACTGAAAAAGGAATTGTTGTATTTAATACGCCTGGTGCTAATGCAAATGCTGTGAAAGAACTTGTTTTAGCTGGCCTTATGCTGTCTAGCAGGAATATCTATTCAAGTATAGATTTTGTTAGAGGACTGGAACAGCTCTCAGATATGAATGAGCTAGAACCTTTCTTGGAAGAAAATAAAAAACAATTTAAAGGCAATGAACTGGCAAATTCATCCTTAGGTGTAGTGGGGCTGGGAGCTATAGGGTCCAGAGTAGCTGGGATGGGTGTTTCACTAGATATGAATGTTTTTGGTTTTGATCCCGCTCTATCTGTAGAAGCTGCATGGAGATTACCTAGTAATGTAGAACCTTGTGAGTCACTAGAAGATCTTTTCTTTCAGTCTGATTATATATCCCTGCATATTCCAGCTATAGACTCAACAAAAGGAATAATCAACAAAGAATTATTAAAAAATGCCAACAAAGCTTGCCTTTTAAACTTTGCAAGACATGAAGTAACAAATAATAAAGATATTCTAGAAGCCCTTGATGCAGGAAATCTATCCAATTATGTAACAGACTTTCCAACTCCAGAGTTAATAAAAAGAGCAAATAGCAAAGCAGATGTAATTCTTCTTCCGCATATTGGTGCTAGTACGATGCAAGCTGAAGAAAATTGTGCCGTCATGGC
>CENY01087553.1_pt1 | contig 10109 bp, 6 predicted proteins | sample 356181 | NCBI WGS metagenome assembly CENY01 (sample SAMEA2619840, study PRJEB7988) | marine metagenome | isolation source: saline water (ENVO:00002010), including
ACGTCAGTCTCAATGTTTAGTTTATCATCAATTTTTTTTGTTTTGAAGTTTGTAATTTCAATTGTATGAGGAATCAAACATACAGATGCAAGATCGTTTTTCACATCAACTACAGTTAGACTAATTCCATCTAGCGCAATTGATCCTTTTTGTACTACATATTTTTTCAAACTTTTTGGAATTTTGAACCAGACCTTTACCTCTTTGGGCTTTTTCTCAATTTTTTTAATTTCTGCAACACCATCTACATGACCTAAGACAAAATGACCTTCTAATCTTTCGCCAACTTTTAGACTTCTTTCTACATTAACTAAACTTCCAACTTTTAAATTTCCTAAATCTGTCTTTTTCATTGTTTCATCAATCATTTCAAATGTACAGATATTTTTTGAGATTTTAGTTGCACTAAGGCAAACACCATTTAATGCTACACTTTGGCCAATTTTTAGTCCCTTAGAATCATTTCCTAAATCAACAGACACCTTTATCGCACTACGATTTTTTGTATTTTGTTCTATTTTTTTGATTTTTCCAGTACTTGTAATAATTCCTGTAAACATAAGATTACTAAAATTTTAGCTAATAAAAGATGTTATGTGAGAAATGATATCAAAATTATTAATGCAGATGAAGAATTTATGTTTTTGATGAATTATTCTATATGTTTGAAGTTAATCTAATCACGCTAAGAAAAATTTTGTTATTATCTAGTTTTCTTCTAAATATCCTATTTTGAAATAAGTTCCAGCATCAAATTTTTCTTTTTCTAAAAAGCCTCTGCCATCAATTATTAATGGATTTTTCATGAATTTTTTTAATAATTCTGAATTCAAATTTTTAAATTCATTCCATTTTGTGAATACCATAACCAAGTTTGATTCATTTAATGCATCTTCAATATTTTCAGAAATATTACAACCATTTGGTAATTTAATTATATTTGGATTTGATTTTAATATTGGATCAAATGCAAAAACTTTTGCATTTTTTTCTAATAGTAAATTTATTGCATCTATTGATGGCGAGGATCTTAAATCATCTGTATCTGGTTTAAAAGTTAAACCTAAAACGGTAATTTTTTTATCTTTTAATGAAGATAGAACTGATTCTGCTAAAAGGACCATTTTGTTTGGTCGTTCTGCATTGATATCTAAAATTGCTTTTAAAAGTGGAGTTTCTACATTATTTTTATTTGAATAATCCAATAATGCCTGAACGTCTTTTGGGAAACAACTGCCACCGAAACCACAGCCGGGAATTAAATAGGATTCTAAACTGGGAATAACTTTGTTATTATCAATTTTTGATGTTATTCTTTTATCAGATACAACTGCTTTTAGAATTTCATATGGATCCACGCCGGGAATTTTTTCTGCAACATTGGCAATTTCATTTGAAAATGAAATAAGCATTGAAAAGAATGCATTGTTTGTATATTTGATAAGTTCGGATGTTTCCAAATTAGTTTCAACGATAGTACATTTTTTTTCAAATTCAGAAAATATTTCTTTAACAAATTGATTTGTGTCATCATCTAAGCTTCCTATTACAATTTTATCCGGATTCATAAAATCATCTAATGCATTACCCTCTCGTAAAAATTCAGGAACAACAGCTAATCCAAATCCTAATTCAGATAATTTTTCATTTAAGATTGGTAAAATAATTTCTTTAGAAGTATTTGGAACTATTGTACTCCTGATAATTATCTTGTAGTTGTTTTTTTGATTATTTACTATTGATTCTGTGACTGATTTTACTGAATTTATTATTTGAGTAAGATCAATCGAGTTGTTTTTTGTAGGCGTACCAACACAAATGAAGCATCCATCAGTATTTTTTACTAATTCATTCATGCTATTTTGCGGGATTAGATTTTTTTTATCTACAACATGTTCCAAAATCTCTCCTAAACCTTTTTCAAAAAATGGAAGTTTTCTTTCGCTAATTTTATTTAATTTTTTTTCATCTAAATCAAAAATAGTAATTTTATGGTCTAATGAAGATAAACATATTCCTGTTGTTAATCCAACATATCCGGCTCCAACAACACCTATGTTCATTGTAAATCACTCCTATACCACTTGTAAACTCGCTTTAATCCCTCTTCAAGATTTATTTTTGGATTATAATTAATAGATTTTTTTATCAAGGAAAGATCTGGACATCTTCGTTGTGGATTATCTTTGGTATAGTTAGGATCATCACTTTGAACTATTTTAATTGAAATTGGTTTGGAAACAATATTTTTTATTAGTTCTGCAACATTCTTGACACTAACTTCTTCATCATTACCTACATTACAAATAATTCCATCATGTTTCGAAAATAATAATTTGAAAAAACCAATTATTGCATCACTAACATAACAAAAACTTCTTGTGGGATTACCATCACTATGAATCAGTATATCCGAATTATTTATTGCATTATTCATAAAATCAGGAATTATTCTGCCATCGTCCAGATTTAGAAATGGACCATATACATTAAATGGTCTTGCAATTTTAATTGGAATTTGATATTGTTGGAAATATAATGTGGATATAGTTTCAGCTAGTCTTTTTGATTCATCATAACATGCTCTAGGACCTGTACAAGAAACTTTTCCTAAATATGATTCGGGAGTAGGTACAATTTCAGGGTCACCATAGATCTCACTGCTGCTCAATAACAACATACTTGTTATTTTTTTCATCTTTGCAATTTCTAATAAATTTCGCGTACCCTGATAATTCACATCTATAGTTTTAATTGGAAATTTTCTGTATGTTGGAGGAGATGCAATGCTTGCAGCGTGTATTATGTAATCTACATTTCCTTTGATATCAAACTTTTCTGAAATATCTTGTTCTAAAAATTCAATATTATCATCTTCATAATTTTTCTTATCTTTTGACGTGATTAAACTATCTAATACAATTATTTTCATAGGTTTTGATAATTCTTCATTAATTTTCGTTAAGACATTTGTAAAATATGTTCCAAGAAAACCTTTTCCTCCTGCAATTAAGATTCTTGTACCTTCTAACTCTGTATGAAATTCTCTCAATTCATTTGATATGCATTTAATATCATCGTCAAATACATTCTCATAATTATCAGTCATTATCATACTTCCAAAATCAGCAATAAATTCTATTTCCTACAATCTAATAGTATTTTTTATATCCTTACTAAAATTACGAAATTTGTGTATCCCAACCACCATATGATAAAAAACGGCCACATAACTAATTGTCAAATATGTAATTCTTCTAATTTACATTTGGTCTTGAATTTGGGAAATCAACCACTTTGTGATTCACTATTAACAAAAAATATGCTCAATAGTCACGAAACAACATATCCTCTTCGAATGCTTTGGTGTGAAGAATGTTGTTTAGCTCAACTAGATTATTGTGTTGATGGAAATGAAGTGTATCATCCCGATTATCCATATAGAACTGGAATCACAAAAGAATTGGTAGAATATTTGAATGATATGAGTGAATCACTTGTTCAAAAATACCAATTAAACACTGACGATTTAGTGGTTGACCTCGGTTCCAATGATGGAACTCTATTAACTGGATTTAAGAAAAATGGAATAAAAACAGTTGGTGTTGAACCAACTAATATTGCACAAATTGCAAATAAAAATAAAATAGAAACTATCCAAAAATTTTTCACATCTGATGTATCAACCGAAATCATAAAAAATCATGGAAATGCTTCTTTAATTTTGGCAACCAACATGTTTGCACATATGGCAACAATTGGAGAGGTGATTTATGGAATTGAGTCTTTACTCAAACCGGATGGCGTATTTGTATTTGAAAATCATTATTTATTAGATGTGATTAATGGAGGACAGTTCGATACCATTTATCATGAGCATTTACGAACTTATTCTTTGAAATCTTTAATCAAATTGTTTAGTTATTATGATTTGACTGTTACAGATGTTGAACGTGGTTCAAGATATGGCGGAAACATTCGTGTTCATGTTACAAAAGGAAAAAATAGAAATGTTTCCAAAAATGTTGAATTGTTATTAAAAGAAGAAGAGGATGCGGGTCTTTATGAAATTAAAACATATGAAAAATTTGCAAATCGTGTAAAACAAGCAAAAAATGATTTTATGAATTTTCTTTATGATATGAAAAAAGAAGGTAAAACAATTGTTGGAAATTCATGTCCTGGTCGTTGTGTAACATTATTGAATTATTATGGTGTTGATTCAGATTTGATACCATATATTGCAGAACAGCCTACTTCATTAAAACTTGATATGTATTTGCCTGGAAAACAAATTCCTGTCGTAAATAATGAAAGACTTCTTCAAGAACAACCTGATTATGTAGTATTATTGGCATGGCATTATGCAGAGCCCATTATGAATCAATTAAAAGACAGAGGTTTGAAATCAAATTTTATTATTCCATTACCTGATCTAAAAATTTTGGAGAATTGATGATTTCTAAAATTGCAATTGTTGGTTCTGGATTTGGAATGTATTGTTTGCTTCCTGCGTTTAGTAGAGTTAAAGATTGTAAAATAGTTGGTATTTCTGGCAAAAATTCTGAAAGAATGACAGAATTTTGTAAAAAATTTGATGTTAAACACTACTCAAATTGGAAGGAAATGATTGTTCAAGAAAAACCAGATGGTGTGGCTATAGCTGTAGTACCTCAACATCAGTATGAAATAGCAAGATATGCATTAGAAAATGGAATTGGTGTTTTTGCAGAAAAACCTCTAACCACCTCATATGAGAGTTCAGTTTTTTTGAATGATTTAGCAAAGAAAAAAGAATTACCAAATATGGTAGATTTCATTTTTACGCAAATTCCTCAATGGATTGAAGCAAAAAAAATACTTGAATCTGGAGAATTTGGAGAAATACTACATGTTGATGTCAATTGGACATTTCTAAGTCACGATATTAAAAATAAATTAAAAACTTGGAAGACGGATGTTAAACAAGGTGGAGGTGCGTTGTCATTAGTATTTTCTCACATACTATATTATCTAGAATTTTTCTTAGGTTCTATTACAAATATTGAATCTAAAATATTTTGTTCAGAATTAAGTTTGAATCATGGTGAAACAAAAATTGAATTAAAATTTAATTTTGGAAATAATCGTACTGGATATGCTAATCTTGATATTTCAATTCCAAGTTCAAATCATAGTATTAATTTCAAAACTCAAAATGGAAATTTAATTTTAGAGAATAGAACTGATAGTTTTGTTGATAATTTTGATCTAATTATGAAAACTGGAAATAAAACAGAAAAAATTCAACTAGATAATCTTGAAAACATGTATGATGAAGATCCAAGAATTAAAGTAATTGTACCATTAGCGAAAAGATTTGTTAACTGGTGTAATTTTGATCAAAAATCAAAGCCTGATTTTGAAGATGGGATGAGAGTTCAGAAATTAATTGAAATATCTAGAAATAATTGATTTTTATGATTAATGAGGAAAATGATGATGAAAGAAGGTAATTCCAAGAAAGAAAATTCTATTTTTATTTTAGATGAAACATTTGATTTTGATTTATTAAAAAAATATCCAAATTTTGATTCAAGTGTAATAATAAGTTTAGATTTTAAGTCACATATTAAATTAGAAAAATTAAAAATTGAACATACCATAGGTGAAAATTTTTTGAATGTTGATTTAAGACGTGAAATTTTTAATCACTCAGTCTCAATGCATGACTGGCATAAACAAATCAACACAGATCAATTTTATTTTAAAAACGTAAATTTACTTTCAATGTTTGATATGGGTGAACTTCAAACCATTTTAATGCATATTCTATTAAAATTTGAAACAATTAAAAAAATACTTGATGAATTTCCAACTCATACTATTTTTGCAGAACAAAAAATCCTTGATTATGTTATTTCAATCAATAAAAATATCAGTGTTCAAAGTTTGAATTATAATAATACCCTCGATAATCTTGAATATGATAATTTAAAACTAGATTTTCGGGTTCGGAATAAAAATTTCTCTTTTTCATTATCGCGAAATAGATTTCAAAAATTAAAAACAATTCAAGAGAATTTAGTATGTTCATTGTTTAATTTATGGCATAAACCATCATCTAAGAAAACTATTCTATTTCTCGAATTTGATCCTGTAAGTTATTCAGTTCTTTGGAAGGAATTAAAAAAATATGATATGGATATTGTAATATTTAATTCACGAAAACCTGCAACATGGAACCTTGATTCAATTAAAAATTTGAGAGCACATGGAATAAAGATTCTCAATTCTAAAAAATTAATTAATTCAAACTCTACAGAAATTATTCGTGAAAAATCCATTAAAGAATTAGAAAAGATAGTAACATTTCTTGAGAATAATGAAAAACTGGAGAAAATTTTTGCATATCAAAATTATTCGATATGGAAAATTCTAAAACCAATTTTTATCAAAACATTTCAATCTCGCATATTTGACTATCTGTATTTAATTTCTCTTTCTGAGAAAACATTTTCAGATGTAAATATTGATTCCATAATTACATTACATCAGTCAGGTGAATGTGAAAAAGCATTTCTTTCTGTTAACAAAGAAAAAATTCCATCCATATTGTTAGAACATGGTTTTATGAATTATACAGTTGATTTACAAGATTTTGATATTCTTAGTGATTATCCAAATCTTTCTGGGAAAATTGCTGTTTGGGGAGAAATTCAGAAAAACTATCTTACTGACATTAGGAAATTAGATTCACAAAAAATTTTAGTTACGGGCAGTCCCAGACATGATACTTTTTTTAAAAAGAGACAAAAAAGTTATTTGAAAAAAAATAAAACAATTCTTTTAACACCGCGTCCAATAATAGAACATACAGGAAATGGAGGCACGCCCATTTTTATAAAATATGAAATACTACTAAAAAAAATTAATGAGACTATTCAAAAAATACCTGACTGTGAATTGATAATTAAATTACATCCTCAGCAGATTTTTCATAACAACGAAATTCGAAAGTTATTTGAAAAAATTAATCCTAATGTAAAAATATATCAATTAAGTCAAATTGAGGATATTTTACCAAATTGCGATATGTTGTTGAACATATCACCTGAAAATCTGGATGCATCTACTACAATTCTAGAAGCAATGATTTTGGAAAAGCCTGTAATCGACATAGCAATTGATAAAAAAAGATTTGAATTTGAATTTTTAAAAGATAATGCAATTTTACCTATAGATTATGATTCAAATCTTGAAGAAAATTTCAAAAAAGTTCTTTTTGATAAAAAATTTCATGACGAATTAATCCAGAATGCAAATAGTCATTTAGACAAGTATTTGGCATACCACGGAGATTCTTCGAAATGTTTTGCAAAAATTTTGGATACTATTTAATAAAATATTTAATTTTATAGTATTTCTTTTAGTGCCTCTTGTACCATGTTTATGTGCTGATTTTCTTTTTTAACCCACATGTTACCTCTGAATTTATCTAAAGTTTCATTAAATTGTACTCTTGAAATTTCTGCATATTCACAAAATTCATTGATATATTTTTCAGAACATTTTCCATCATATTTTAAAACCAATTTTACTGCTTCATCTCTGTCCAAATGACCATCCCGTATATCATAACAAACATGGTCCATGCAAAAACCAAATCCAAATTTAATGAATTTCAGCATTTGATTCACATGTACAAGGTCTGAATCAAGTGCACCAAATGGTACATAGGTGCCTATATCTTCTGGTTGAAAATTTTCTCTTGCTTTGAAACCATACTTCATGGAAAACTCTGCATTACCTCGATAAGACCATTCTTCCAGAAAATACTGTAACCATATTCCTTTTACACCTTGATTCATTAATTTTTCAACATCATAGTGAAATAGATGGAGATCGTTCTCGGTTACACCATCAATTTCGAGATAAGGTTTCCAACCACTCGAAAGTGTTTGTAATTGATATGCATTTAATGCATTAGAATCGGTTCCTACTCCTGTAAGACTGGTCCCAACAGTGAGTCCCGGATTTTCTCCTTGAATAATAAGTGGAATGTTAAATTTTTCTGCAATGATGTATGATGAAGAATAAAGTGAGAATTCTGTTGCTTTTACAGGATTCAAGTGATTGAAAAAATCATTCCTTACAAGTTTTTTCATTATTTTAGGATTGGGGCGGATTGTAATTACATCAAAACCTAATTGTTTCAGATTTTCAATATTTGCAATACCAATTTCAGTGATATTATCTGGTTGAAAATTTACTAAAAGACATCTCAATCCTAGAACGTCTCGTGCAGTAATAGCTTGTTTTGTACTATCCTTCCCTCCACTAACTCCTATAATACAATCATAATCGGAATTTTTTTCTTTTACGTTTGTAATAATTTGATTTAATTCTTTTTTCCTATCGGACCAGTTAATTTTTTTCTTTTCTTCTTCATAAATACATGCACCACAAATATTTTCATCATTGAAGAAAATTCCAGGTCGTGTATTTGGTTGAATACACTTACAACAAATTTTTAGGTTTTCCATAATAACTGATAATATTTTGAAGATAACTTGATAATTAAGAATTTTTAGACAATTCTACTTTGAATATATATTTAGGCAAAAAATTATCAAGTCATGAAAATTTTATCAGTTACACTTGAGAAATGTTCAGGATGTGCATTGATGGTTGATAATGAGATTGTATTTTCTACCAGTGAAGAGAGATATAGTAGAATAAAATCAGATTCATCGTTTCCTAAACAATCAATTATTCATGCATTAAAATTTGCTGAAATTGAAGGTGGTGATTTAGACCAAGTTATTATTTGTGGTAATAAATTAAGTCTAATTCCATCTCTTACTAATGAATATTCGACTCTTGATGTAAATGAACAACTAAAATTAATGAAAGAATATTGGTATCCAACTTTAGTAGAAAAAAAATCTGTTTCATTTTTAGAGTTATTGAAAGAAAAAATTAATCTAAATCAATATCCTTTTGATACAGAATTTGCTAAAGATTTTGATTACTTTACACTCGAAAATCCATACACAGATGATGATGCAGTACGTGTATCAAATTTCTTTAAAGATGTTTTATCTGATTTATTGAATATAGAAAAATCAAAAATTATTCATATGGAACATGATTGGTGTCATGCTGCATATGCATTTTATGGTAGCCCAATAAGAGACGATCAAACTCTTGTTGTAACTGCTGATGCATGGGGAGATGATTTGAGTGGTTCAATTTCACTCTTTGATAAAAAAACCAATCAATTAAAAAGAATTAAAGAATATAATCATAAAGATTTCCAATTAGCACGAATATATCGTTATACTACACTGTATCTAAGAATGTTAGCTAATGAACATGAGTACAAAGTCATGGGATTAGCCTCGTACTATACTGGTTCAAAACGTGAAGAAGTTGAGAAAATTTTTGATAAAATGTTAACATTGGATGGGATAGAATTTCATTTTAACAAAGATATTGTTGACATATTTGATTTCCTTGAAAAAAATCTCAATACATTTAGATTTGATCATATTGCATCAGGATTACAAAAATTTACAGAGAAAATTTTAGTTAGTTGGTTTACAAATCTGGTCGATGAGTATGATTCTCAATCGGTTGTATTTTCTGGAGGGGTATCAATGAATGTAAAAGCAAATATGCTAATTTCAGAAATTACAAAAATTAAGAATTTCTTTGTATGTGGTGCAGGTACAGATGAAACATTACCTATTGGAGCATGCTATCATTATGCGGAACTAAACAATATTTCTCCACGTCCATTAGAGACAATGTATCTAGGAGATAGTGTCGATTATACTGAAGCTGATTTGGAATTAATTAAAAATTATAAAATTACTAAATTTGTGGATATTAATCAAGTTCTAGATCATATTTTAGATAACAAAATCATTGCGGTTTGTAGAGGTAGAATGGAAATGGGCCAACGAGCTTTAGGTAATCGCAGTATTATTGCAGATCCCCGTAATCCTGAAAATATTCAAAAAATTAATCATTCTATAAAAATGAGAGATTTTTGGATGCCATTTGCACCAGTTGTGTTATTTGAAAAACAAAATAAATTATTAAAAAATCCAAAAAATATTGAT
>CENY01171545.1_pt1 | contig 10106 bp, 8 predicted proteins | sample 356181 | NCBI WGS metagenome assembly CENY01 (sample SAMEA2619840, study PRJEB7988) | marine metagenome | isolation source: saline water (ENVO:00002010), including
CACGAACATGAGGGGGAAGAAGGCAATCCGAACGTTGACCTGAAACAAACCCGGTACGACCTGGAAGCCGGCCTCAAGGATCCCATCGCGGGCTTCTCTAGCCTCAACCTGCGTGCCGTCTATAACAACTACGAGCACGAAGAAATCGAGCCGAACGGTGAAGTCGCCACGCGCTTCGACAACGAGGCCTGGGATTTGCGCCTGGAACTCATCCATGAACAAACCATGGGCTTTGAAGGCACCCTGGGGCTCCAATACACCGACAAGGAATTCTCCGCAGTGGGGGAAGAAGCATTCATCGACCCCGTGGACACCTCCAGCGTGGCGGCGTTCTGGGTGGGAGAGCGGTCCTTTGATGGCTTCGACCTGGAAACCGGCGTGCGCTTCGAGTCCGTAGAGCACGACCCAATCAACGAGCGCAAGCGCGACTTCAGCCTGTTTTCCGCATCGCTTGGCTTCGTAATTCCGATGGGCAGTGGTTGGCAGCTGGGCCTACAGAGCGACTACTCACAACGCGCACCGGTCCCCGAGGAGCTCTATTCGAACGGTGCCCACCTTGCCACTCAGGCATTTGAGATCGGCGACCCGAACCTGGACAAGGAAAAGGCTTGGAACGCCAGCGCGACGCTCAACTATTCCGCCGATGGGGTTCGTTTCGATGCGTCCGTGTACTACACGACCTTCTCCGACTACATCTACGAGTTCGTGAACGGGGAAGAGGACGAAGAAAGCGAACTCCCCGAGTTCGAGTATGCTCAGGACGACGCAGACTTCATCGGATTGGAGCTGGGCGCTGGGGTTCGAGTGGCCTCCTTTGCAGACGGCGAACTGTGGCTCACTGGCATGTTGGATCATGTGGACGCCGATCTCGACACGATAGGCAACGACAACGTACCGAGGCTGCCGCCCACTCGAGTGGGCGTTGGCGCGGAGTTGACCTGGCGAAACGTCACGGCCCGCATTGACTACCTTCATGTGGACAGTCAGAACGACGTCACCGATTTCGAGCTGCCGACCGACAGCTATGAAGACCTGCGGATCTTTGTGGGCACATCGATTGCGTTCGATTTCGCAGAAGTCGAACTGTTCCTACAGGGAAAGAATCTCACCGACGACGAACAGCGCTACCACACCTCGTTCATCAAGGACGTCGCGTCGCAGCCGGGGCGCAGCATCGAGGGTGGAATTCGGATGACGTTCTAGGGCACCGCGGTTTCGACCGGGGCCGGGGCCACCCAACGGCTCCGGTCGCAACTCTGCGGATTGGTAGCTACGGGTGGACTTGAACCACCGACCCCAGCATTTTGAATGCGAGGATTGAAATATTGAGCAATTGATTTGATTGACTTTAGAGGGCGCCCACAGCCAGCAGTTAGCCTGGGAAGTCCCACAAAATTCCAGCGGATCCCCTCAAAATCCTCGCAACGGAAATCCTCTCAAGAAAACCAAGCCGACTAAGACGAAATCGCTAAACATCAGCGAAGAAACTACTCGCATACGCAACCTCAAGCCGGTTTGGCTCAAACACGCCAAGATGTTTACCCAGTAGGTCCAGCGCTCTCACTCTCGTAGAGCCACAATTCTGCTGGTCAATAGTCTCCGCTCTATGTGCTGGAATCTGTCTCAGCGAGCCCCGATCGTCGATTCAAGCGACGGACTGGCGGCCCTCTCGGACTCGAACCGAGGCTCCACTAACGTGAGCTTCATCCGCCTTCAGTCAAGGGCCAAGGTTCGACGGGCAAACGCGAGTAGTGAGGCCCAGAAGGTAATACTGATCTCAGCTTCCGGATGGACTCCATGGAAAGCGTGAACGCCACCCTTGGCCAAGACGAGTTCGCAGTCGACGCCCTCATCCTTTAACCGATTTGCGTACTCAACACTTTCATCGAGGAAGAGGTCAGCCGTCCCGATCCCGATCCAGGCCGGCGGGAGGTTGGAGAGTGAGGGGCGACGAGCCGGGACGGAGTAGCGCGGAACTTCCGCTTGGCCGGGCTCTTGGCCGATGTAAGCTGCCCAACCGCCGTAGTTGTTTTGATTGTTCCAAATGTAGTGGCGCTCGTTGGTCAGGTCTTCGCGCAGAGCTGTGCGGTCGTCGAGCATGGGAGCGACCAAGATCTGGGCCAGGGGTTGAGTTCCACCTTCATCATGGACACGCTGCGCGAGGGCCGCTGCGAGTCCACCGCCCGCGCTCTCACCCGCCACGACCGAGCGGTTCAGATCGCATCCCAGTTCGGCCGCATGATCGAGCATCCACTGCCAACTTGCCCGGCAATCGTCGAGACCCGCTGGAAACTGATGCTTGGGCGCAAGTCGATACTCGGCGGAAACGAGGGTAATCCCGAGTTCTTCGACCACCCTTCTACAGAACTGATCATCGAGAGCGGCCGCCAACCCGATATAGCCGCCACCATGGATCCAGAGCATGATGGCATCCGTCTGCTTGTCGACCGGCTGGTAGACCTTGCACCCCTTGTTTCCATGATGAACCCACCATGCCTTCACTCGCGCATCGCCCCTGAACTGAAAAGGGCGCCCCAACAGCGTAATCGCAGCCAGGCCGCGTCTTCCCAGGGGCGTGTGATACGGCAGGTGCGGAAGCCAGCGTAATCTTCGTCGAATTTCGAGGGGAATCTCATCGGCGGGCATCATTCATCCTACTTGCCATGATTCGGTTTCGAGCTGGGACATCGCATGAGTGTCCGATTCCGGGCCTGCCTCGCGCGTCTCGAAGCCATCGACGTGATCGTAGACTGACGGCTCGATGACAAAGAGCTGGCGGCCCGCTAGGGCTTATTGGAAGGAGATCGCAAAGACTCAGTCCGTTTTTGCCAAAGCCCATCGACGAACTCCATTTTCTCCGCCATAAGGCCCCCTCTTTGATCGACTTGTTCCCCAAAGACAATCCACTGAGGCTCATCGGAACCCGCAGCGGGAGGCCAAAAGACTCGTCCTCCTCCATTGGGATTTCCTGTTTTCACGAAGTCAATCCAATATCCACGCATTGCTTGCGCGATAGGCAGATCCATCTGGGTCCACATGATTTCCCCGGCCGATCCATGCTCCGCGCCCGGCACCTGACCTCTTTTTTCAGGCAGCACGTAGTCAAAGAAATAGAGATACCCGGGGCGCTTAACGGTTTGCATCGCCTGGGTAAGATTCAAGGCCGCATAGAGGTAGCGGGCGTCACCGAAAAAACGACTGAAACCCTGATCTTCACTGACCGCAAAGTCTTCGGCCCAAAGCGCTTTCAACCTGGCTTCTTGACCATTGGTGATTTCCACCAGAGTTTCTGCATCGACGCCGGAAATCCCCAAGACGCTGCCGTCAAAGCTCGTGCCACCGCTCATAAACGGAACGGGGTGCTGCTTTCCACGGGCGAAGAGAATAGCGCTCTCTTCAGGCAGAGATAAACCATCCACGATGGGCACGTGAAAACCGCGAACCGATTCGGCCCAACGCTCGGCGGGGACGGCGTAAAGGTCGCCCAGTGTCACCTCTTCGGGGGGCTTGCCTGTCACTTCGCCGGCCAGCTCTAACGCCATGGCTTCGGCACTCGGCGCTCCATCAAGCGGCGTGACCTTCCCCGTGCGAGGCTGACGAAACCAGGTGCCGTATCCGCTTTGAGAGATTCCACCATTGATCAAGTTGGCGCTCTCGGGGGTGACCATCAGCATGTCCACCGCCATCCCTCCGGCGGAAATTCCGGAAATAGTGACCCGCTCCGGGTCCCCCCCAAAAGCGGCAATATTCTCTCGTACCCACTCAAGGGCAGCCCACATGTCCATCAAGCCATAGTTGACGCCCTGCTCGCCCGCTAGTTTGGGGTGGGCGAAAAAACCAAGGGTGCTGAGTCGGTAGTTGAAACTGACGAAAACGATGCCCTCGGCATTCAACAGAGGGCCCAAGGCGAGCAGATATTCCCCACTCCCCGAGGCGAATCCACCTCCATGAATCATGACCCAAACGGGTTGATCTTCGGCTCCGGCCGGGGCCGAGACATTAATGGTGAGACAGTCCTCGCTCGGTGGCTGATCACTGGGAATCATGTATCTGAACCGCGCCGGCTGGGGACAAGCGGGACCAAAAGTCTTCGCGGGTCGCACACCCGACCAGCCGTCAACGGGCTGCGGGGGCTGCCAGCGAAGGTCCTCGACCGGTGGCTTCGCGTACGGAATACCTCGATAAACCTTGGAAGCGTCGACCCAGACCCCTTCAAGCGAACCTTGGGCCGTCTCGACCCGCGGCACGGATTGTCCGATTGTTTCAGCCCCCTGCACTCCGGTCGCAGCGAACACGGGGACAAGAAGAACAAAGAGCATGGGAAGAAAACGGCCGACGGGCTTGAATCCTCTCAAGGCGCGCAAACGAAAGCGATCCATGAATTCCCCTTATGATTCAATCGAGTCTCTGCTCGTCGGCCAAACCAACCGACAACGCGCATGAGCGTAACTCAAAACAATGCAGATAAGTGGTTCTGTTCAACTGAATTTTTGGCGAGATCAAACAGAACCGTTGGCGGGTGACAGGTTATCAGTCGGCGTCGTGAGAGATGGCTGAGTGATTAATCTGACACGCGAGAATGGTAGCTACGGGTGGACTTGAACCACCGACCCCAGCATTATGAATGCTGTGCTCTAACCAGCTGAGCTACGTAGCCATTCGTCGGAGGCGCGTTGTACCTCATCCGCCTCCGGCAGTCCAGCAACACATCCCACCGCCAGGCTGTCGATGTCATCGAAGGCCTGCGCGAGGCTCTCACTTGCGGTAACCCAAACCACCAGCGTGAAGGGGGTTGATCAGGCTATGCGTCTGTTTCTGTTCGGGAGTGTACTTGTCTTGAAACAACGCAGGAGAGTTGGTTCTTTCAGACACTGTGCAGGAAAGATAGTGCGAATAGGCAGGTGCTATTTCACCAGTAGAAACTACTCTACCGTCACGCTTTTCGCTAGGTTACGCGGTTTGTCCACATCGCAGCCGCGCTCCAGCGCGACGAAATACGCGATGAACTGCAGCGGCAGCAACAGCATGATGGAATCTGTAAGCCAGTGTCCGCTGATGGGCACCACCACCAGGTCATCCACCTCCGCCTCGATCTCGTCGCTCTGTGCGATGGCCACTACCGGTCCCTTGCGGGTTCTGATCTCGGCAATGGTGGATGCATTTTTCTTCACCAGGTCGTCGTTGGGTACGATGGCGAAAGTCGGCGTCTGCGGATCGATGAGGGCAAGCGGACCGTGCTTCAACTCGGATGCCGCATAGGCTTCGGCATGCAGGTAGGAGATCTCCTTAAGCTTAAGCGCACCTTCCTGCGCAAGCCCGAAACCCTCACAGCGCCCGATGAAATAGGCGTGGTCGAAGTTCGCATAGCGCTTGGCAATGTCGTGGAAGTCCTCAGCACGCTCGATCACCGCTTCCATCTGCGCCGGTAGTGCTTCCAGAGCCTCGATGACGCGCTCCCCTTCCGCGGGAGAAACGTCGCGCATGCGTCCCAAGTACAGAGCGAACAAGGCGAAGGCAGCGAGCGTATTGGTGAACGTCTTGGTGGACACCACCGCCACCTCCGGGCCCGCGTGCAGGTACATGCCCGCGCCACACTGCCGAGCGATAGTGCTGCCCACCACGTTCACCACGCCGAGCACGGTCCCACCTTTGCGCTGTATCTCCTGCACAGCGGTGAGGGTGTCGTAGGTTTCACCGGACTGGCTCACCGCAAAATACAGCGTGTCTGGATCGATGATGGGGTTGCGGTAGCGGAACTCGGCCGCGGATTCCGCTTCGGCCGGCAAGCGCGCCAACCGCTCGATCATGGAGGCACCGATGGTCCCCGAGATGTATGCACTGCCGCAGCCCAGGATCTTGATGCGCTTGAACGCCATCAGCTCTCGCGGCTCCAGGTTTAACCCCCCGAAGTGGGCGGTGTTGAACCGGTGGTTGAGCCGACCCTGCATCACGCGCCGCAATGCGTCCGGCTGCTCGTGAATTTCCTTGAGGGTAAAGTGCGCGTGGTCGCCCTTGGTGGCCAGCACCGCTTCGGCGTCGATGAGGGCTACCGGGCGATCGGTCACCGTGGCGTGCAGATCCTGGATTTCATAAGACTTGCTGCTGAGCGTGGCGATCTCGCCGTCTTCAAGATGCACCACCTGGCGTGTGTAGGGCACCAGGGCGGAAACATCCGAAGCGACGAACATCTCTTTGTCGCCCACGCCGATGATCACCGGGCTTCCGTTGCGGCCAACGATCAGCTCGCCGGGCCGGTCGCAATGCATTACCGCGATGCCATAGGTACCGGCAACGCTCTGCAGCGCACGACGTACCGCCGCGGCCAGGTCTTCGTCCACCGCGTACGCTTCGGCGATGAGCACAGCCAATACCTCGGAGTCGGTGTCCGAAGCAAACGAATGACCGCGCGCTTCCAACCCCTCGCGATGCTCCTGGGCGTTTTCCACGATGCCGTTGTGCACGATGACGATCTTGCCGGTGTCGTCACAATGGGGATGGGCGTTGACGTCGCTGGGCTCGCCGTGGGTGGCCCAGCGTGTGTGTCCGATACCCGCCGTCGCCGCATTGCGTTTGGGCAGTGCTGCGCGCAGTTCGCCTACGCGACCCTGCCGCTTCACCAGGTCGAATTTGCCCGACTTCTGCAGCGCAACGCCAGCAGAGTCGTAGCCGCGATACTCGAGCCGGCTCAAGCCCTCGAGCAAGATCGGCATGGCATGCCTAGAACCCACATAACCTACTATTCCACACATAAGCTCACCCGTAGATCATCCGGCGAATCTGCCGTTCGCTCAGCGCCGGCGCGCTGAAACGACGCGCGCGCGCCTCCGCCAGCAACCGAGAGTAAATTTCTTCGTTCCTGGACCCTTCCTGCCTTTTGAGTTCCTTGTGCCGACGCAGCACGAAGTCCTCCAGCGTCTCGTCGTATTGAGACAGCACTTCCAGCACCACCCGCCGGCACACCTCCTCGGATAGCCCCAAGGAACGCGCAAGGTAGTCGACAAAGTGTGGGTCAAAACCATCGTCCATGAGCCCAGACTAGCAATTAATCGGGAACAAAGTATGAGTATTTACCCGAAATCGGGTAGAAGATTGTATATAGCTTATGAAAGCTGCCTGTTTTCGTGCGGGAGAGCTAATTTTTGGGCGGCTAGCAAGCCGGGAACCGCACGGCGCCACCCCCTACAGTGGGGCTCAAAGAAAGCGCCTGAGCAGGCCGGGCAACCCTACACGTTGAAACGAAACAGCACCACGTCGCCGTCGCTAATGACGTACTCCTTGCCTTCCAGGCGCCACTTTCCCGCATCCTTGGCGCCCTGCTCGCCGCCACAGCTCACGTAGTCGTCGAGGGCAATCACTTCAGCGCGAATGAAACCCTTCTCGAAGTCGGTATGGATGACCCCGGCGGCCTGGGGGGCCTTGGCGCCCACAGGAACAGTCCATGCCCGGGCTTCCTTGGGGCCGGCGGTAAAAAAATGATGCAAGCCCAACAAGCGGTATCCGGCACGAATCACACGATTGAGTCCAGGCTCCTCGATACCCAGAGCATCGAGAAACTCCGCCCGCTCTTCGTCTTCCAGCTCCGAGATCTCCGCTTCGATCTTGTTGCAGATAGGAACGACTTCCGCACCCTCCTGCCGGGCGATCTCGCTCACGGCATCAAGCATGGGATTGTCGTCAAAGCCATCCTCTGCCAGGTTGGCTACGTACATGATGGGTTTCGCGGTGATGAGGTGAAACTCACGAATCAGTGCCAGCTGCTCTGGGCCGAGATCCAGCGCCCGCACCGCGGTTCCGGCTCCCAGCCCCTCCCGGACAACCTCCACCACGGCAAGCAAGCGCTGCGCCTCTTTTTCGCCCGCGCTGGCTGCCCGGCGGGTGCGCTCGTACACCCGTTCTACGGTTTCTAGGTCTGCCAGCGCCAGCTCGGTATTGATGACCTCGATGTCGTCCACCGGAGAGATGCTCCCCGCCACGTGCACTACGTTGTCATCTTTGAAACAGCGCACCACGTGGGCAATGGCATCGGTCTCTCGTATGTGGGCAAGAAACTGATTGCCCAGGCCTTCGCCCGTCGAAGCACCCGCCACCAGTCCGGCAATGTCGACGAACTCCATCGCCGTGGGAATTACTTTTGCAGCCTGCGCCAGGCGCGCCACCTCATCCAGTCGGAGGTCCGGAACCGGGACAACCCCGGTATTGGGATCGATGGTGCAGAATGGAAAGTTTTCCGCATCGATGCCTGCCTTGGTCAGCGCGTTGAACAAGGTGGACTTGCCTACGTTGGGCAAGCCGACGATTCCGCACTTGAATCCCATCAGTCTTCTCCCGGACCGTGCAGCGCATTCATGGCGCTGGCCATATCGCCGGAAATTACCGCGCGCAGCAACTCATCCGGAAACTCCCACGCCTGCTCCACGGCCGTGCGTTCCTGCTTCGGCATGGTGTGCGAAGTGAGATAAGGCGTCACCTGCTCCCGATCACCCGGGTGCCCAACGCCAATACGCAACCGGTGAAAGCCGCGCTGCCCACCGAGGCACGCGATGATGCTGCGCAGCCCATTGTGGCCATTGTCTCCGCCTCCGGGCTTCAACCGCAGCAGGCCGGGCTCGAAGGCCATTTCGTCATGCGCCACGAGTATCTCTTCAGGCTCGATTTTGAAAAACCGCGACATGGGCGCCACGGATTCTCCGCTGTCGTTCATATAGGTGGTCGGCAACAGCAGACGCACGTCGAATCCGCACAAGTCGCCGCGACTGACGAGGCCCTTGAACTTGGAGTCCGGCGACAACGACAGCGCAAATCGACGAGCCAGGTACCCTACGAAATTTGCACCCACATTGTGCCGTGTGAGTTCGTAACGTGGGCCCGGATTGCCCAGGCCCACGATCAACCGGATGGCTGCCATGACTACTCTTCGCTGGCTTCCTCGTCGGAGCCAGTGTCCGCGTCGCCCTCTTCCGGGGTCTCTTCGCCTTCGACAGCTTCGCCTTCGGCCGCCAACAGATCCTCTTCCTCTTCGGCGCCACCCCTGGGCATCTGCACGCTCACCACGTTCGCGTCTCGCTCCTCACCATACTGCAGGGCGACGATGGATACGCCTTCCGGCAGCGCGAGGTCGCTCAAGTGGATCACCTGGTTGAGTTCCACGGCTTCCATATCAATCTCGATGAACTCGGGAAGGTCCTTAGGCAGGCAGCTGATCTCCACCTCGTTCATGTTGTGCGATATGATGCCGCCACCCACACGCACGCCCACGCACTGCTCTTCGTTGATGAAGTGCAGCGGCACGCTCACCTGCATGGCCCGATCCGCACGAATGCGCATGAAGTCGATGTGCAGAACCTTCTCGTCTGCAGGGTGCCGTTGCAGGTCACGCACTACCGCCTGCTCGGATTTTCCGTTCAGCACCACGCTCAGAATCTGCGAGTAGAACGCTTCAGCCTGCATGGCCTTGGCGAGTTCGTTCTGCCTCAACGTGAGCGGTATTGGATCTTCTCCGCCGCCGTAGAGTATGCCGGGCACTTTTTCCGCTTTGCGACGCAGGCGGCGGCTCGCACCCTTCCCTACGTCTTCGCGCAGCTCGGCATTCAGTTCAATTTGCTGCGACATAATTTGTCTCCCTTTTCATGTAGAAAAGCTAATCAAACGCCATCACCCTCGCGACCAAGGCGTGCGGCGCATACACGTCTTCAGCGACACATAGCGCTGATAGACTCCTCGTTGCTGACTCCGCGTACGGCCTCAGCCAGCATTCGATCCATGCTCAGCCGCTCGATTTCGTCGCAACTGAGCACATCCGGTCCCAACGGTTTGGTGTCGGTAACCACCATGGCGTTGAGATCGGAGTTGGCAATTTTCTCCACCGCCCTCCCAGAGAACACGGGGTGCGTGACGTAGGCCACCACGTCCACCGCACCTTCTTCTTTCAGTGCCTGAGCGGCCGCAACGCGCTTTGACAGAGGGGCGATGGCGCTGCCCGAGAAGATCCTGAGATTAGACAATTGCTTTCCCTCAATGCCAGGCAGCCCGGCCTGGGATCAAAGACGACGCGTTTATTCTTATGGCTGGGGTGGCAGGATTCGAACCTGCGAATGCCGGGATCAAAA
>CENY01168763.1_pt1 | contig 10087 bp, 10 predicted proteins | sample 356181 | NCBI WGS metagenome assembly CENY01 (sample SAMEA2619840, study PRJEB7988) | marine metagenome | isolation source: saline water (ENVO:00002010), including
CTCAACAACCGGCTGGCAATCGCGACCATGGCTCAACATTCGGAGCGCCCCTATGAAGTGGAGAATGTCGAGATCGTGGCCGACAGTGACGGTCTGCGAGTGCAAATTTTCACATTGGCAGAGGGCCAATGCGTGCCCTGGCATTTTCACAGCGTCATCACCGATACCTTCGCTTGCCTGGAGGGACCCATGGTGATCCGTACGAACGACGATATCGATGCGTACAGGCTTAATCCCGGGGATACCTGCGAGATCAAACCCCTGATCGCGCACCGTGTTTCAGGTGAGGGGGACGGTCCATGCAAGTTCCTGATCGTTCAGGGCGTCGGCACGTACGATTACAATCCGGTGGAAGAGCCTGCAGAGGGCTAGGCAACGGAGTTCGTCCGACCTCACGAAATGCTGAATTGTACAGAACGCTGAAAAACCTTAGCATGCAACAACTTGCGCAATTTACAGGAGCGCCGTGGAGATGTCTGTCCGGCGCATGATCGCAGTTACCTTCTGTTTATGTATCGTCGGTGTGGGATCCGCATTCGGGGGCGAAACTGAGCCGGCTATCGGCTCGATGTCTACGCCTGAACGCGCGGTCAAACCCTTCGACAAGACAAATCCGATGCACATTCAGCGCTATTACGATCAGCTGAACAAAAGGCTGCCCGTTGATCGGGACGGAAAGCCGTTCCCCATGGGGGACGGCTGCCTGCCTCCAGCCCCGTGGCTGCCATTGCTGATGAAGCCCAAGATCTCCTAAAACTTCCAGCCAGATTAAACGCTTTATCTTTTCGATCTGCCCTCAGCGGGAGAGTGGCATCCATATGTGTTCCGATTTTACTCCCTCCCCCTAGCAGGGGGAGGGTTGGGTGGGGGTGGAAAAAGGTTGTCTGCGCTGTGGGACGCCAAGCACTAAACACCCTCCTCTACACTCCCCCCTTCAAGGGGGGAAGACTCAACAGGAATTGTCGGTCAGGTGGACGCTGCGGGTGGCGCCTGTTAATGCTGGCGACCTGGGCCCCACAAGCATTCGGAGATCGACTGGTGCCGTTTTTCAGCTTTCTCGATGACGATTCCGGTATGCGTGATATCGCACAGCATGACCGCGAGCGCTTCATCCATCTCTACAAGTTTTGTCACGCCGTCATGCGTGATCCGTCGCCGTTCAGTGACGCCGAGAAGGAATTCATCGCCGCATACGTCTCCGGCGTGAACGCCTGTCAATGGTGCCATGGCGCCCATTCGGTTACAGCACAGGCCTTGGGAGCCGACGAAGCGGCGCTGAAGAAATCCCTCGAGGATCTCGACTCAGCTCCTATCGACGAGCGACTCAAACCCGTCCTGAGATACGTGGAGAAACTGACTTTGACACCAAGCCGTGTCACCGAAAAGGACATTGAGGAAGTCAGAAACGCGGGTTGGGAAGAAGACGCAATCCAGGACGCCATCCTCATCTGCGCCGTCTTCAATTGTTACAACCCGATTGTCGATGGGTACGGCGTGAAGGGCCGACGAGATCTGTACGACCTGCATGGCGCGCGCATCGCCGAAGGCGGCTATGCAAGCATGAGCAAGATCGAGGCGTCGGAGCGTTCGGCGACGTCCGCGTAACCCGAATTCGCCGGCGGTTCGCACGCATCGAGTCAGCGATCGGGTAAGTATCGTGGTCCGATTTCCGAACGGTGTGTTTCAACTCCGCTACCTGGTTGGTCTCCTCGCGACGGGTGTGGTCGCATGGGTGGCCGCCACGAAGCCCCTGGGCCTCACGGCCAACCAAGCCTACAGCGCTGCCTTGATCATCGGCACGCTCGCCCTTTGGGCCACAGCCATCATTCCCGAAGTCATGGCTTCGCTTCTGTTCTTTCTGCTCGCGATGCTTCTGGCCGTCGCACCGGCCGAGATCGTGTTCTCAGGATTCCACTCGACAGCGAACTGGACGGTATTCGGAGGACTGATCATTGGCGCGGCCGTGCAGATGACGGGGCTGGGGGAACGCATCGCCAACGCTTTGGCACAGCGATTCACCTTCGGCTATGTCGGTATCATCTCGGGCATGGTCACCGTTGGCGTCGTGCTGGCGTTCCTCATGCCTTCCAGCATGGGGCGGATCGTTCTGTTGGCGCCAATCGCTATGGCGCTTGCAGGGCGTCTCGGTTTTGAGCCGGGAAGCAATGGCTACTTCGGCGTTGTCATGGCGATGGGTTGGGGAACATCGGCGCCCGCCGCAGGGATACTCCCGTCCAATGTCCCGAATCTCATCCTGATGGGCGCTGCTGACAGCGTCTACGACGTTGTATTTACCTATGGCCCGTATCTGCTACTGCACTTTCCGACGCTGGGACTCTTCAAGGCTGCCTTGATCATCGCCGTGATCGTCGTGCTGTTTCCCGATCGGCCGAAGACAGAGCAGTTCGAGACGACCACCACACAGGCCACCGCGGAAGAAAAGCGTCTTGGCCTGTTTCTGGTTCTCGCTCTGATCGTCTGGATGACGGACTTCGTTCATGAGGTCTCACCAGCCTGGATCGCGCTGAGTGTGGCACTGTTCTGCATGCTGCCCGTTATCGGCGTGCTGCCGCGGACCATCCTCGCCGGAAACATCAACTTCGTGCCGATTTTCCTGACCGCGGCAATCCTCGGCGTTGCGGCCTTGGTCGACAGCGTGGGCCTCGGTCAGATCATCGTGCAAGAATTGCACGCCGCCGTCACATTCAGGCCGGGAGAGGATTTCGAGACATTTGTGTCGGTCATCTTGATCGACACGCTGATCCAGTTCTTGATAACTGCGCCAGGCGTTGCAGCGGTCATGGTGCCCATCTCGGGCAGCATCGCCGAGGCATCGGGCTTGCCGATAGCGACGGTCCTCAATATGCATGCGGTGGGATACTCGAATTACATGCTGCCGTACCAAATGGGACCGATATTGATCCTGGGCGCGCTATGTAACGTGTCAAATGTCGTTCTTACGCGGATGTGCCTGGCGGTGGGGTTGTTGGGCCTGCTGATCGGCGCTCCGCTCAGCTATTTATGGTGGCACTTTCTCGGTTATCTCAACTAATCGCCCATATTCATCAGTCGAAGGGCATTGCGTCCGAGCACCTGCTCGCGGTTGTACCACTCGTTGAAAGCGTCCTCCTCTTCCGCCGGAATGTCGGTCCACACGATCAGGATGGCGTTGCCGCCACTCATACCTGCTCTCCGATCCGGTGTGCCGTCGCTGTGGTTACGACCCCGCACGGGCCACGGTGAGGCCGCCGCAGACGAAGAGGATCTGACCTGAGACGAAGCCTGATCGCTCGTCCATGAAAAAGGCGACGCCGTTGGCAATATCAGCGGGCTTCCCGAGGCGCCCGACCGGGACGCTGTCAACGAGATCCTGGGTGCGGGGATCATCCGCCGGGTTGACCGCTGCCCAGAGCTTGGTCTCGATGGGTCCGGGGCCAATGGCGTTGCAGGTGATCCCGTCACCGGCCAGCTCCAGCGTCCACACGCGCGCCATGGCGGTCAGACCTGCTTTCGCTGCCGCATAGGCGGTGCGATCGTGTTTGCCGAGACTGGCCCGGCTCGAGATGTTGACGATGCGGCCGAACTGCGCGGCACGCATGCCCGGCACGACTGCCCGGACGATCTGAGCGGCACTACGCGTGTTGGTTACCATCACCCGGTCGAATTCCTCGACGGTGAAGTCATCAATCGACTGCCGTCCGACGATGCCCGCGTTGTTGACAACACCGAGAACGGGGCCATCGGCCAGGATGCGTTCCAGTGCTTCGCCCAGGGCGATGGGATCGGTGAGATCAACAGAAACCCATTCGTCGCCGAGGTCCTGGCGTTCGCTCGGCGGTTCCCGGTCGAAGTTGTAGATGCGCCAACCTTCTTCGATGAGGCGTTCCGTGATGGCCCGACCGATCCCGCGGCTGGCACCGGTTACAATGGCTGTGCGAGTCATAAAGGCGTCCTCGGTTTGCTGAAGAGTGGGCCGCGCGGCGGCGCACTAATTGCACATTATGGGTGCTCAAATCGGAATATGGGAACCGATCCCGAGGTCTCGCGACGCAAGCCGCGCGTTGCGGGAGAGAAGAAACGGTTGGTCATCACTCAGGTCGACCGTGTCGTGATAGTGACCGACGGCGAAGACGCTGGGCCGGCCCTCATTGTCGATATTGAAGACGGAAAATGCCGACATCACATCGGCGCGACTATCCGCTTCATTCCGATCGATCGTGTAAACGGTTGCGTTGCGCTGAAGCGTGCCAAGGCGGACGAGGTGGCGCGGCACCATGGCCAACAAGGCAGTGAGACCGTCCCGGTCATGGTTGAGCCAAATCATCTCCTTGCGGAGTTCCGGACTGTAGAGCGTTATCCTGTATCGAAAGGCGGGAGCGCAGAGCGCGATATAGCCGTCAAAGTCCTGTAAATCCAGGCACCGGCACGAGCGGTAGATCAGCTCGCGAACGGCGTCGTTACTGGCGGGCACGGGAGGTCCGCTCAGTCGTTGGTCGGGTGACTGAAAGGACGACCCATGCGCCGGCTCCATTCAGTCCAAAATCCACGGAGGCCAGAATCGCACTGGCCCTTGCCACCTTCATCTCGGGCAATGATGCCGCGAAGAGCTGCACCCTTGCCAAACGAGAACTCGCATCCTTCAGCGGCGAAGGCGTCCTCAGTGACATTTCGACCGAAGGGTCCCCAGTATTCGTTGTGATGATCTATCCGCATCATGCGTTCTTCCTCCGACTCTCCCTTGAGGCCGAGGCCGCGCGACTCGATGAGGCATTTGTGGGCCGTGATCGGCTGCACTGTATCGACACGCATCACCGTGCCGCGGGTGATGAAAGTCTGCGCGGGGAACAGCGGCGCAAACCGGGCATCGTCGGGATCAAGACCGGGAAAACAGCTTGCGTCATTCCGGTCAGTCCATCCTTCGTACTTGTCGTAGTCTGCCTTGAGCCCGGCGATGGTGACGTGGCCGTTTGCATAGGTGCGCATCTCGCGATCGTCCATGCTGGCGGCGGGCATCTGGGTATCTCGTAGGATGACGTGCATGAACTCGTGATAGAGATCGACAATGGTCTCCTGATAGGCCTTCCAGTTGGCGTCGATCTCGGCACGATGATAGTGGAACACCTCGAGCTCGGCTTTGGGCAGTACCTGGTCGAATATGTCCAGGGCGCCGTCCAGATACTCATCGAGCAGGGGACTCTCGTCGTCGAGATTCACAAAGACGAAGCCCCACTTGACCTCGGTCTTGACCTCGCGCAGTCCCATGTTCTCCTTGCATACGCCGGTACCGTCATACCCCTCGGGGCGTGGCATCGATACGCATGACCCTTGGGTGTCATAGGTCCAGTGATGATAGAAGCAGGTATGAGTCCTGGCATTGCCGCCTGGCTCCATGACAACCCGGGCACCCCGGTGCGAGCAGACGTTGATGAAGGTACGAATGCGGCCGTCTTCACCCCGCGTCACGATCAGGGGGACGTCAGCCCGTTCGGTGGTACGGAAATCGAAGATCTCTGCCACTTCGCTTTCGTGGCAAACAAAGTGCCAAATTTTCTTGAAAATGTGCTCGCGCTCGTCCGAGAAGATTTCTTCATCGTTATAGACACGCCCGCTGACGTAGTGCCCTTCGGGAAGAGGAGGCGTCTGCTCCCAAGTCTCTGCCGATCGTGACGACATCGTATCCTCGCGTGTTTCGCAGGAGATCCTCCACGAATCTATCACCGGCGCACGGAATTCGCGAACAGTGATGGCCGCAGGCAACCGTTGCAGGTCTGGGCTCGGTTGCCGATAGTGTCGCGAACGCGCTTTACGCACGGGAAGGTTCCACGACAAGTGCTGTCCGTCGAGAACATCGAAACTTCATACGGCGCAAGTCAGGTGCTGTTCGGAATCTCACTCGGCATCGAGGCCGGTGAGATGGTGACGCTCCTGGGCCGCAACGGTATGGGGAAGACGACCACGATCAGTTCGATCATGGGGATCATCAAACCCCATGCCGGCAGCATTACGTTGGACGGGTCCCCAATTCTTGGTTTACCGTCCTACAAGGTCGCCCGTGCCGGTCTTGGCTTGGTCCCGGAAGGTCGACAGATATTTCCCAATCTGTCCGTCCAGGAGAACCTGGTGGCAACCGCTTCCAATCGGACCGGTAATGTCAGCCCGTGGACGCTGGACCGTGTGTTCGAGCTGTTTCCCGCCTTGGCCGAGCGGCGCACCAATATGGGCAATCAGCTCTCGGGAGGCGAGCAGCAAATGCTCGCAATTGCGAGAGCGCTGATGACCAATCCACGGCTGTTGATACTCGATGAAGCGACCGAAGGCCTGGCGCCCCTTATCCGGGCCGAAATTTGGCGCGTTCTCCAACATCTCAAATCGGCGGGACAAGCCATCATCGTCATCGACAAGAATGTGGACGCACTGACCCGCATCGCGGACCGTCACTATGTGATCGAAAAAGGTCACATCGTGTGGACCGGCACGTCCAAATCTCTCAAGGATTCGAAGGACGTTCAGCACCGCTATTTAGGTGTCTAGGCCTGGAGCGGCGTTATTGTCGCACGCGCTCGTTGGCTGCATCGTAGAGACATGCCGGGACTATTTCGGCGGGCATTGGCTCACCAACGACGTCGACGGTCAGTAATGTTCCTTCTTCCGCCGCATCGGGTTTCACGAAGGCCATGGCGAGATTCCTTCCGATGCGGTGTCCCCACGCGGCTGACGTGACGGTACCGACCACCTGGTCATTATTCCTTACCGAATCTCCCGGATGCGCCGGCGCGTGATCACAATCGATGGCGAGCGTCACAAATCTCGCTTTCGCCTCATCGGCCAGCTGAGCTTCGAGACCCGCCTTGCCCGGAAAGTCGCGTTCCAGTCGAACGAATCTTTCGAGCGCTGATTCCATCGGGTTGTATTCATCGATCAGATCGCCTTTCCAGTGCCGGTAACCCTTTTCGATGCGCATCGATTCGATGGCGTATAGGCCGAAGAGTTTCATGCCGTGCGGTATGCCTGCCGCGCGCAGTGATTTCCATGCGGCGAGTGATTGCTCCATGGGGACGTGGATTTCCCAGGCCAGTTCGCCGGAGAAGCTGATCGACATGGCCACGGCCGGGGCCTGCCCGACAAAGGTCTCCTGCACGGATAACCACGGAAAGGCATTGGCCGACCATGTCGTGCGTGGTGCCGCTGCCGACAGCACCTCTCGCGACTTCGGGCCTGCCAGCAGAATGATGTTCCAGTCCCGTGTCAGGTTCTTGAGCGTCACGCCGTCTTCCGGAAGGCGCGCGCTGAGCCAGTCCCAGTCGTGGCGTTCCGCCACTGCGGCGGATCCGTACCAGAAGCGGTCGTCCGCCAGCTTGGCGATGGTGGCCTCGCCGAGCACGTTGCCTCTTTCGGTGAGGAAATAGCAGAGCGCCACCTTGCCGGTCTTTTTCGGAATGGGACCGCAGAAAAGTCCGTCGAGCCAGCTGGCCGCGCCAGGGCCGGAGATCTCAACGCGGTTGAAGCCGTTGACCTCCGTGATGCCGGCGCCATTGACGACAGAGTCGATCTCGGCCGCCACGATATCCTTGAGATCGGTGAACCGGAACGAGTGTGGCTCGACGTACTCGTTCGAAGGCTTCACGAACGCGAGTCGTTCCCACCCATCGACCACTGCGAACGAGCCACCATCCGCCTCCAGCACAGATGTGAGCGGGGTCGTCCGCGCAGGCCGTCCGGCAGGGCGGTGCTCGTGCGGCATGTGGAAACGGAATTCATTCTGATAGTCCTCGATCGACTTCAGGGCGGTGTACTCCGTTGTCGCGTGCGGTCCGAATCGGCGCGGATCGAGGCACCAGGTGTCGTAGATCGCTTCGCCGTGGACCATCTGCTGGGCGAGAAGCCAACCATGACCGCCACCCTCACCCAGTCCTGCGCGCAGGCCAATGATCGCCCAGGCGTTTCGTTTGCCGGGAATGCGTCCCACCAGCGGCAGACCGTCCGGTGTATAGGTGATCGGGCCGTTGACGATGGTGTGAATGCCGGTCTCGGTGAGGCACGGAAGACGCTGGAATGCGCCCTCCATCGTATCGATGCAGCGGTCCAGGTCATTGGGGCACAGCTCGTTGCTGAAATCCGGGTCGATGCCGGCGAGGCCCCAAGTCTTGCAGTCCTGTTCATAGAACCCAACGAGCAGGCCTTCCTTCTCCTGACGTGAATAGAAGTCGTCCGTGGGGCAGCGGATCAGGGGGACACGGCGGCCAAGCGCTGCAATATCCGGGATGGGTTCCGTCAGAAAGTACTGGTGTTCCATGGACACGACCGGATGGCTCACACCCATCATCGCGCCGACCTCGTTGCAGCGGTAGCCGCCCGCGTTGATCACATGCTCGGCCGTAATGTCGCCATTGGCCGTGTGCACGATCCATTCGCCGCTTTCCTTTTGCGTGAGACCCGTGACAGGCGTGTGGCGATAGATTTCCGCACCTGCATTACGCGAGCGCCGAGCCAATGCCTGGCATAGTTGAGCGGGATCAATGTCCCCATCCATCGGATCCCACAGCGAACCTGCAAGGCCGTCCGTGGTGATCAATGGATGCCGGCGTTTGCTTTCTTCGGCGTCGATAAGTTCGAAATCGACACCCATTCCCTTGGCCATCGAGATGAAATGGCGATAGCCGTCAAGATGATCTTCGGTCGATGCGAGACGCAAGCCGCCGTCGGCATGATGGTAATTGATCGGGTAGTCCGGGTCGTTGGCCAGTTCCGAGTAGAGCTGAATTGAATGGGTCTTAAGTCCCACCATGGTCTGGACGGCGCCGAAATTCGTCACTTGCGCTGCAGAATGCCAGGTGGTCCCGGATGTCAGTTCGTCGCGCTCGATGAGGACGATATCCGTCCACCCTTCCTGGGTGAGATGGTAGAGCGCGCTGCATCCGGCGATGCCGCCGCCGATCACGACGGCCCGTGCCTGAGTCTTCAACTGATTCCCCCCTTGGTCATGCGAGTACGCCACTCGGTTGAATTCACCATCGTTCCGTACCTGGTTTCGGAACAACTTGACGCATCTATTTCAGTCCCAGCAAGTCTGAGAGAAAATCTAGGGAGCGTTCTTATGCCCGCTGGCGATCATGGTGGTAATCATGTCATCCACGCGGGACACGGGGCCCTTGTACGCCAGTCGGCTGTGGCTCAGGTCCAGATGCAGCAGCGCCGCGATGATCTTGTATGACAGGGGACCGGGATCGATGACGGGTATGTTCAGGCGCTCTGACAAGTATGCGTGCGCACGGTGCATGGTCGTCGAACCCAGGCAGATGACGTCGGCGCCGTCTTCCTCGATGCAGCGGCGTGCCGCCTCTTCGAGTAGAGGGAAGGATTCCTCCTTTCCTGACATCAAACTGCGGTTGTCGGGTGTCGCGCCGATATCGCGAACCGATGCAAACTTGTGAGCAATGCCCAGTTCCGCGATGGTCCTGGCATAGGCGGCATTCCAGCGGTCCCACAGGGCGATGACCGAAAAGCGATCGCCGAGCAACATCGCCATGAGGAAGGCACTTCGAGCGGCACCGACGACGGGGATGTCGAGCACAGCGCGCAGTGCGGCAATTCCGGTATCGCCGGTGGTGTCCACGCAAACCGCGTCGAAACCCTCTTCCTCGGCCCTGATACCGGTTTCGAGTACGGCGGTCTCACCGATCGGCCATTCATAGGGACTGATCAAATTGCGGCCGCTGAGCTTCACAGCGCGATAGTGAAAGTCGATGCCCGGGCCGAGCTGTAGCGAGGCGTGTTGCTCGCGGCGCAGAGCCAAGTGTTCCTCCCCGACGGGGAAGGGGACGATCACCAGGACGTTCTTGTCTGCCATGCCTCAGCTCACCAGGCTTCGATTTGGTCAGCCCGTAGTCATTGCTGCGCTATTTACAGGGGTAGGCTCCCGCCAGCGCCTCCGCCACCAGATCCACAGCCTTACCGTCGAGCTTGTCCGGATTGTTGTTGAGGAATTCCTTGGCCGCATTGCGGACGTCGCCGGGATTTGTTCCCACCGGAAAGCAGGCGTCGTGGCCGCTCATATAGCCATGCTCCACTCCCGCGTCCGAAGAGCTTC
>CENY01354425.1_pt1 | contig 10082 bp, 5 predicted proteins | sample 356181 | NCBI WGS metagenome assembly CENY01 (sample SAMEA2619840, study PRJEB7988) | marine metagenome | isolation source: saline water (ENVO:00002010), including
AGTCTGTTTTATTACCTCAGCAAAGAACCCAGCCTACCAAAGCACAATTAAAGTTTGAGGACACATTTTTTGAATATGAGTCCAACCTTAAAGCATTGAAATCAGAAATTGATTCTTTAAAGAGTGTGGTAAAGGGCTATGAAAAAAAACAGACCATGCCTAATCTGGATCGGAAGATTTTAGATCTCATTACTATACCAACATTTCAGCACAGGATAGAACTTCAAAATGGAACCGTCGTTTCAGGTGATATACTAGAAGAATCAGATTCTACATTGATTCTGCAAACACAGATCGGTAAACTAGTTTTGAAAAAGGAAATGGTGGTCCGAATGGATGAATTTGAACGGCCAGCACCAAAAGTAATCTTTCTGGGCGATCCATTTATTGACTATTATCCTGACCGCCAAATCTTTTCAGGACGGATCAAAAATGTAGGCGAAATTCGCGCTGATTTCGTCCGCGTGATTGGGAATTTATTTGACCAAACTACAACAAATTCTGGTACGGACTCTGTTTTTGTAAAAGGCACCAGAATTGTTTATGAGACAAATGTAGTAGCTGATACAGCCCTCGAGCCTGGACAGACTGCAAGTTATACATTGACTATCCCAATAAAAAAAGGACGAAAAGTTCAATATCATACCATGGATATAAATTGGGATGAAACACAGTAAAATAATGAAAGATGCTTTATCTTTTTCTTTTCATTTTATTTCATCAATATTTTTTATTCATGGCCGAAATGACCACTCTATAGATTTTTCTGACATCTCCGGATTCAAGACTCTCATCTGATTTTATAATCTATTTCAATGGAAAATGAAGGAATCCAAAAATAAAATTGTCCTGGCTGTTTATTATTTTTGCCTGATGCAAACTGTATTGGCTAAAGGAAACAACCAAAATATTGTTACAGGAACTGTACTCGATTCCACAACCAATAAACCTATTGAATATGCATCCATATCTCTTATAGAAACATCCACAGGCATTATTACCACCGGAGGAATTACGAATCCACAAGGTAGATTCTTTATTGATAAAATACCAGACGGACAATATTCAGCTATTGTAGAATATATTGGCTATAAAAAATATAAAATAGATTCAATCATCTTTCAGAAAGAGACCCAAAAAGATCTAAACACTATTTATCTTTCAATTGCCAACATTCAGATGGATGAAGTAGCTGCGTTTGGTGAACGGCCACAAATAATTCAAACCATGGAAAAAAAAGTTTTCAATATAGATGAAAGCCTCACACTCATTGGCGGGTCAGCAACTGATGCTTTGAAAAAAGTTCCATCTGTAGATGTAGACATTGACGGCAATATAAGTCTCCGTGGTGATCCAAATGTGACGTTACTCATTAATGGAAAACTCAGTGGTTTTACACAGGGAGATAGAAGAGTCACAGTAGATAATTTACCTGCAGCTATGATTGAAAGAATTGAAGTGATTACAAATCCTTCTGCCAAGTATGATCCGGATGGTATGGGCGGTATTGTAAATTTAATTTTAAAGCGAGGAAAATTTGAAGGTCTCAATGGCAATGCATTAATGTCCGCAGGACAATATGATAAATACAATATTTCTGGAATGGTGAATTACCGTCGTTCAATTATCAATCTATATACCAATACAAGTTTAAGGCTTGATAATCAATTAGGGATGGGCAAAAGAACATTTACCTATAAATATCCTAACTATATAACATCAATCTATCAGGAAACGATTCGCGGGAAAAAACCAATTACAGGGGTAATAAAAATCGGTAGCGATTTTTTCTTATCGGATCAAAAAACACTTTCTTTCAGTTCAATCTACAGCCAGTATGAGCACCAAACGAATGATACAATCCTTACAACCGGTTATGTGGATTTTGAACAATATTCTGAAAAAAGGAGTAATGGGTTTAATCTAAGTTTTAACGGAGGATATACCCAGAATTTTGACCATCCTATCCGTAGAATGAGTATGGAAGCTTCCTATTCACATGCTGGTGATGGATCAGACTCTTATTTTGGTAGAAATAATTCTGCTGCAATATCTGGTTTAGGCGGCAGTAGCTGGGAAGATGAAAATATCGATAATACAGTGTTAACTTTTGATTACACTTTCCCAATCCAAGATAAGATAATTATTGAAAGTGGAATAAAAAATACTGTCAGTCGTTTTAGATCCGTATTGGATTATGTCCATAACCCCTACCGCTACCACTATAATGAAGATCTATTTTCAGGTTATATTACGATGGCTCATGAACACTCTAAACGTATTGGGTTTAAAACGGGATTGCGTATGGAGCAGGTTTACACAGATGCAAAAGTAGAAGAGATTCCTCATGTCCATGACCACGATGATTCTACAAATGTATTTACTGTTGTGATCGATTCAACAGTTGCAAAATCACCTTTTAAAAATCCATACTTTAAAATTTATCCTAGTGCTTATTTTCTTTATTCATTGGATGAGTCATCCCAAATACAAATTGGCTACAGCAAGAGGGTTAACAGACCGCGACGCGAATCATTAAATCCATTTCCAAAAAACACATTTGACATCTACCATGTTCGAAATGGAAATCCGTATTTAATGCCTGAATTCATTGACATCATGGAATTGAACTATTCAAAAATTTCGGATCGTTTTTCTTTCAATACTGGTTTTTATTATAAGCATGTTGTGTCCCTCATCCAATGGTATGACCATGATTTTGTAACTGTCGGAGATCTGAAGTATGAACTAATCACTTCTGACAATGCAGGTGAGGCGGATTCTTACGGAATGGAGTTTCTCATAAATTATCGACCGATAAATAATTTGAGTATGATGCTCAATTTAAATTCCTGGCACTCTAACGCATACGGAGCTGGCGAGCCTGACCTGAATGGAAAAACAATTGGTTATTTTTCTTACGGACTGGTATCCTATTCAATACCGGGTGTTGCAAAAATTGAATTATCCGGTAGGTACCGCGGCCCGATGACTATCACCACTGGGAAGATTAAAAGTTCATTTTATTGTGACCTAGCCATTCAAAAATCATTATTAAATAATCAGTTAGGTTTAACTCTAAATATTAAGGATCTCTTTGATAGTGGTATTTTTAATATTAAAACAAGTCAAATGATTTATAATCCAACATCAAGTGTAACTTATGAACAGATTATGTCTGCCGAACGCCGCAGAGATCGAAGAAGTATTTTAATTTCATTAAATTATAATTTTGGAAAGTTAGAAAAATCTCAAACAAAGATAAGTCCAAAAAAGATAAACCATCATGATGGGAATGAAATTGAAATGATTTATTAAATATTATTATTAATGATTTAACTTTTAAGCGTGAAATAAGTCTAATGCGTTTAGTTAGATAAAACATCCATCATATTTTTTTCTATTATTTCAAACATAATTAATTCACAATAAATAGGATTCTAAATTGTTAAAACAAATTTTACCAGGTTTACTCTGTCTATACCTGTTCCCGTCTGCATTTGCACATAAAGATCATTCTCATAAACCCAAAATGCCTGCCATAGGTATAGTTCAAGGTACCATTATTGATTCAGTCACTTCGGAGCCCATAGAATATGCTTCAGTTTCATTAGTCAATTTAGAGCATAATGAATTGGTAACTGGCGGGCTCACTAATAAAAATGGTCGGCTGAATATTACTGAAATTCCACTAGGCAGATATGTCGCGGTCATTGAGTTCATTGGCTACGGTAAAAAAGAAGTTAGTCCTATAAACCTATTTCCGGGAGAAGGCGGCGGAATAAGGCATAATCTTGGGATAGTTAAGCTAAGTGTTTCTGCTGTGAATATGGAAGCAGTTGAAGTTGTTGGTGAAGAAAGCGTATTTGTTCAAACAATCGATAAAAAAATATTCAATGTCGGACGGGATTTATCATCTTCAGGAGGAACTGGTTCAGATGTCCTAAGAAAAATTCCTTCTGTGGATGTAGATATTGATGGGGTTGTTTCCATTGCGGGTGATGCAAATGTGACCATTCTTGTGGATGGGAAAAGAAGTGGCAGAACTGGTAGCGGCAGACGTGGTGAAGTTGAAAATATCCCTGCATCAATGATTGAAAAAGTTGAAGTAATTACCAACCCTTCTGCGAAGTATGATCCGGACGGTGTGGGTGGGATCATCAATATTGTCTTGAAACGCGGTGCTTTGGATGGCTTCAACGGTAATGTCTCTGCTATGGGAGGCCAATACAACCAACAGAATATAAACAGTAATGTAAATTTTCGTACAGATAAATTGAATCTGTTTACCAGTGCCAATTTCAGGACTGGAGACAGAGTCGGAGACGGTATAAGACAATTCCAATATGTTTATAGCGATGAAAATGGAATGATAACAGAAATAGATTCTTTATTTCAGGAAACAAGTCGCACACGAACGCCGGATAATCTGGGCTTTAGAATTGGCGGAGATTATTACCCATCCGAGTCCAGTACGCTGGGTTATACCTTTGACATCTCTGAACATAAGGAATTAGAAATAGAGCAATTTGATTACGAAGCTAATACGTTTAATCCGGAAATGGTTGGCCGCACATTTCGTACAGAAGAGAACGATAATGGGAACCATATGGATCATGTATTGTCTTATGAAAACAAATTTGATTCCCAGGAACAATTATTAAAAGCTTATGTAAGCTATTCCCATGAGATAGACGATGTCCATGAGCAAGGCAATGGTGGTTCCAGTTCTTATTCAGTAGATAATAAAGCATCCACTGCAAAAGAAAAAAATGACAATCTCACACTATCAATTGATTATGAAGATGAGTTTGGAGACAATTTAGGGATCGAAGTCGGAGCAAAAGCAACGTTAAGAGACTTTGGAACAGATCTTAATTATTTGGATGAAGACTACATCAATAAATATGATGAAGATATTTATGCAGCCTACCTCGTAACCAGATATGACCTTACGGACCGTTTTGGCCTGAAAATAGGAGCAAGATATGAAAAGGTTAATACCTTTGCAGAACTAACCGGCTCCACTGAACATGACTCAAGCAACATCATAACAACAATTTTTGATAATGCTATTCAAGAATCACCGTTCGATAATCCATATAATAAAGTTTACCCAAGCGCATTCCTTCTATACAAATTGAATGAAAAACAAAATTTACAATTCGGATATTCGAAGAAGGTTAATCGACCAAATAGGCGTACGCTAAGTCCATTCCCCAGAAGTACTCAGGATATAACCAGACTTAGAAATGGAAACCCATTCCTTAAGCCGGAATATAGTGACGTAATGGAACTGACCTTTTCTAGTAACTCTAGAAAAATAAATTTGAATCTAACTGGTTCCTATAAGAATACAACCGATGTGATTATGTGGTGGGACCGAGACTATATAGAATTTATTGATACTGCTAGAGTAGGTGGGCCAGATACAACTACATATGAAATCCTCACCGCTGGCAATGCTGAAAATTCTAAAAGTATGAATATAAATGGAAATATCATGTACAGGCCTATGCCGTTGGTCAGTCTTATGGTCTGGGGTTATGGCTGGGATTCTGAAACAAAGGATTCTGATAAGAATGAATCAGACTTCAATGGCACTTCAAGAGGTATGGGCCTAGGAGGGAGATTAACTTTGAATATTCCAACAGTCGCCCGTATTGAACTTTCAGGAAATGGCCGTGGTAATATGAAAATAACAACCGGGACGATACCGGCAAACTTTCGCTGCAATCTAGCCATCCAAAAATCATTTCTACAAAATCGATTAACTATCACTGCTAAGTTCAATGATATTTTTGATTCTGGTAAATTTATTATCGATACCGAGAATGAAGTCACAAACAGCAGAACTAAGGAAACCTATATTCAGAGAATGTATGCAGAACGCCAGAGGCAGAAACGAAATTACTCTCTTGTATTAAATTATAATTTTGGGAAACAGCAAAGAAAAAAATGGAACAGGAGTAATTTTAGTGGTCGCTCAGGTGGTATGGGCGGCGGTATGGATATGGATTATTAATCTATGGTAGTCTGATACGCTCTACCATATCCCGGATATCATTTGGAATTTGCGGACTTCGTTTTGAAACCAAGTGAGCAACAATAAAATTTACTACTGCACCCACAGCACCAAATGCATTGGGTTCAATACCGAAAAACCAGTTCGCCTCCATTCCTCCTAAAAACGATGTTGACTGAATAAACATTATTCCTTTATGCTGGAACACATATAATAATGTGACTCCAATCCCTGCTAACATGCCCGCTATTGCACCTTCTTTATTCATTGTAATAGAAAAAATGCCCATCATCAACGCTGGGAATATGGATGAGGCTGCCAGTCCAAAAGCTAAAGCAACAGTTCCGGCTGCAAAATCAGGCGGATTAAACCCAAAATAGCCTGCAACTGCGATTGATGCTGCCATTGCAATTCTACTCGCTCTTAGTTCATCCTTCTCTGATATATCTGGCCTAAATACACCTTTTAATAGATCATGAGATATAGAAGAAGAAATAGCCAGCAATAATCCTGCTGCAGTTGATAGGGCTGCCGCAAGTCCTCCTGCAGCAACCAAAGCAATCACCCAATTTGGCAAACCAGCAATCTCAGGATTTGCTAAAACCATAATGTCTCGGTCTACTTTTACCATTTCATTTGAATCTGTGCCGGTATACTCAATTAGACCATCATTATTTTTATCTTCAAACTTCAATAATCCAGTTTTTTCCCAGTTTCTAAACCAGGGAGGACGGTCACTATAAGCCAGATTATTTTCTTTCGTGGGTTGATCAATCGTGGTCATCAAGTTTAGCCGAGCCATGGCTGCCACAGCAGGTGCTGTTGTATATAGGATTGCAATAAACACCAGAGCCCATCCAGCGGATGACCTAGCCGCTTTAACCGATGGAACTGTGAAAAATCTCATAATCACATGAGGCAGTCCCGCAGTACCAATCATTAAAGATAGAGTATAAAAAAACATATTAAATAAACTTAGGCGTTTACTGGTAGTATATTCCTTGAATCCAAGCTCGGTGACAATCTGGTCCAGTTTATCCAATAAATATGATCCGTCTTCTAAGGTGCTTCCTAACCCAAGCTGAGGAATTAGATTACCTGTCAACATGAACGAAATAAAGATAGCTGGTATCGTATAGGCAATGATCATAATGACATATTGAGCAATCTGCGTGTATGTAATACCCTTCATCCCTCCCATAACAGCATAAATAAAAACAATCACCATTCCCACTGTTAAACCTTGATCATAATCCACTTCTAAAAATCTAGAGAATGCAACACCTATACCTTTCATTTGTCCAATCACATAGGTTACAGAAGCAATGATAAGACAGACAACTGCCACAACTCGTGCAGTCTTGGAATAATAACGATCACTTATAAATTCAGGGACGGTAAAAGTGCCGTGTTTCCGAAGATAGGGAGCTATCAAGAGTGCCAGTAGTACGTAACCACCGGTCCAGCCCATTAAAAATACTGAACCTCCATATCCAAAAAAGGAAATTAAACCCGCCATAGAAATAAAAGATGCTGCTGACATCCAATCAGCTGCTGTAGCCATACCGTTTGCAACCGGATGGATATCACCTCCTGCTACATAGAATTCATTTGTGCTGCGGGCTCTCGCCCAGAATGCAATACCTATGTAGATTGCAAATGTAATTCCAACAATGATAAAAGTAAGGATTTTCAGGGACATCTTTTAATATTTGGGTTCTTAAGTTTCAGGCGGTTTATATTTTTTATCAATCTCTCCTATCTTAAATGCATAATAAAAAATAAGAAGGACAAAAACATAGATAGAACCTTGCTGCGCAAACCAAAAGCCCAGTTTATATCCTGCTATTCTGATTGAATTCAACTGATCAACCATTACAATACTGAATATATAGGAAATGATAAACCAGATAGACAGGCACCGTATAATTAGGGTTAAATTTTCTTTCCAGTACCTTTGGTCTTTAGACATGAATATTTATACTTTTATTAAAATTGAAAAGATTTCTTGAGTAAGTAACTTACAAAAGATAGGATCACTGCAGCAGAAACGTCAGCAATCGGGTGTGCTCCGGGAAAACCAAAGTTCCAAAGAATTACCCCCAATAGCCAAATCAAATAAACTTTCAAATCAGGGTAATATTACAAAATAATTTCAGAAGGTGAACTTTTTAAATTCTTTATGCTTCCGGCTTTTGGCCATTTTGGGGAGAAATTTCTTTTTCCAAAATACGTTGAAATATTTTATTGATGAATAAAAGGCGTTCAGATTCTTCATTGATCTCTAAGATATCTTTTTTGATGGGGACAGGCAGCTCTAAGCCCTGAAGAAATTCATAGGAAATCTTTTTATTCATGTGCACTTCCAGATCTGTATCGACTCCAAACCTGAGTAGTACTTTTAAATATGTGTCCTGTAATTCTTGGATATGAATCTCATTTGTGTCGGCCCCTATAGCTAGGTACTCAACTTCACCAATCATCGTATCACCATCCATTTCTGTGCTTATCACATCAAACAGATCTGTACCCTTCACTAAAATATCATATTCTCCGTTTTGGTATTCTTTGAACACTTTTGTTACAATGACCCTGCATCCTTTATCGAAAATCTGTCCTCCTTGCTTAAGAATAATGCCGAAAGGTTTATCATCATCGAGGAATCTTTTTACCATTTTTTTATATCTGGGTTCAAAGATATGTAATGGTAAACTTTCATATGGAAGCAGGACTAATTCTAAGGGGAAAAGTGGAAGTCTAGACATAATCAGTTTGTACTTTTATAAAAGTTTAGTATTATAATTTTTCTTCATCTATTGATTATTGATTCAAAGCTTACGCATCTCTTGCCCTATCTTTCCAACAGATTTTTATTTAAGATTTCTGAACAATGAAATTCTACAAAGAAATTAAATCAGGCGGGTTATATTTTTTCATCACATTTTTAAAATGGATGGTACCCATTTTAATTATCATCCTTTTACTACTCTTAACTAATTTTCTCATTTCTGTTTTAACATAAACATGCTCAAACTTTTAAAAAACAAAATATTTATACTTTTTTTCATGGGAAACATCATTTCCCTTATTGGCTTTGGGTTTAATATGATTGCAGTAAGTTGGATGGTACTAGAAGAAACTGGTTCCGAGTTTACTCTTGGAAAAATAATGGCCACTGCAACCATTCCAGGTCTGTTCCTTGCCATTTTTGCTGGCGTAATTATCGATAAAGTAAATCGTAAATGGCTTATGGTTAATCTGGATATTTTCAGAATGTTAATTGTATCTGGTTTTCTGGTGATGTTAAATTATTACGAATTCCAACTTTGGTTCATTTATCCAGTTGCTATTTTAATGGGGCTTGGGAATTCCCTTTTTTGGCCCACCGCACAAGCATTTGTACAGGAACTTGTTTCTGAAAAAGATTATTTCAATGCAAATAAACTGCTCTCAGCAAGTTACCAGGTTGGTTCAATCATTGGTGCTGGCCTAGGTGGGTTTGTAGTTCATTTTTATAACCCTATAACTGCACTTTGGATCAATGTATTTTGTTACATTGTTTCTGGTATCCTTATTACCCTAGCACCGTTTAAGCAAACAAGACCAAAACCAGAAAAAGAAAACTTGATTACTTCACTATCAAAGGGATTTTCATTCCTTAAAAATAAATTTGATATTTTAACTCTGGGTCTGACAACAATACTTTCCGATGTGGCCATATGGGGATCTCTCTCTGTTCTTACTATTACAATTTCAAAAGAAATATTTAATAGAGGTACCTGGGGTTACGGCATGATGGAAGGTCTGTACGGAGTTGGCGCATTACTTTCAACAATAATTGTAGGTTTTGCTGTTAAAAACATAGGCCGTAGCTACTTTCTACTTATGTGTTACTCTGTAGCAGGCTTCATGTGTTTTATTGTCCCTCATATGCTCACAATATACCATGCGACGATCACATTTTTCTTTATGGGCTTATATAATAATTCCGCTAGGATCATTGTGCGAACCATCTTTATGGAAAATATACCGAACCAGATTATGGGCAGAGTGCAAA
>CENY01169802.1_pt1 | contig 10079 bp, 9 predicted proteins | sample 356181 | NCBI WGS metagenome assembly CENY01 (sample SAMEA2619840, study PRJEB7988) | marine metagenome | isolation source: saline water (ENVO:00002010), including
GGTGGAAAGGCCGGGGGTCGGCGACGATTTGCGGTCCGCCGGCCGCTATTCTGGGCGCGATGACCATGAGGACATGTTCAACGCGAACAATCGTTCGAAGAAGAGCATCACCATCGATCTGAAGCAGGAAGCATGCCGGCTGTTGCCCAGCGCCTGGCAGCCAAAGCCGATGTCGTGGTGGAGAACGTCGCCCCGGGCACGGCGGCGCGTCTGGGTATGGGCTGGGATGACCTGCATCCCCTCAACCTGCGATTGATGTATTGCGCGCTTTCGGGATTTGGACAGACCGGCCCCTATAGCAGCAGGCCCGCGCTGGACATCCTTGTCCAGGCGATGTCGGGTCTGATGAGCGTGACTGGGGATCCTGAAGGACCTCCGATGAAAGCCGGGGCGCCGCTGGGTGACGTGATTTCGGGCATGATGGCGAGCTACGCCATTCTCGGAGCGCTGTACGCTGTACAGCGTGATGGCGAGGGCCGTTACATCGACGTGAGCATGCAGGCGTCCCTGCTGGCGGCGCTCGGCTCGCGTATGAGCCAGGCCTTGCACGACGGCGTGGCCGCCCGCCGTCTTGGGAATGAGAATCCCATGCGCGTGCCGTCGCACGTCTACCTGACGTCAGATGGTCACTGGCTCACGGTGCAGGTGAACAGCCAGCGCCACTGGGCGCCGTTCTGTCGTGCGCTGCAGCGCGAGGACTGGATCGAGGACTCGCGCTTTGCCACCATGCGCCTCCGCGCCGAGAACCGGGAGCTTCTGAACGAACTCGTGTCGGCGCAGTTTCGGGACCGGTCAATGTCGGATTGGTCGCAGAGATTGGAGGGCGAGCGCGTGCCATTTGCACCGGTTCTAGACTACGCCGAAGCGGTTGCCGATGCGCAAATTCGCCATCGCGGCCAAATTCTGGAACTCGATCATCCCGTCTCAGGACCGCTGCGCATCGTCGGTCCACCATGGCAGATGTCGGGTCCCCAGGCCGATTCCACGGCCCCACCCGTGCTGGGCCAGCATAACGAAGAAGTCCTGCGCGATTGGCTCGGGCTTGACGACCGGGAAATTGGAGCCCTGGAGTCCGTGTTGAATTCGGCGGAACAAGACGGCTAGGCGCTTTCGGGGCAATGATCAGATACAGAGGTGTCGTATGACGGAAGGCACGCAGTCTCGTGTTGAATTTGACGAGCACGGCAAGCGGACAACCTACGACGAAATCGAAGTCGGCAGAGACCTTGGATCGCTCGAGTGGGTGATCACCGAGGAAGATATCGAAAAGCAGTGCTCCATAGACGAGGATTTCCACCCCTGGTTCTCATTCGACCTCGAGGAGCAAGAAGGCACCGAGGTTGGACCGTGGGACGGTGTTATCGCACCCCCGCAAATTCAATACCGTCCGCCACGCTGGCTCCTTTCGCGCACGTACAACATACGTGGCGTGTTCTACAAATGGGATTACGAGAATCTGAAGCCGATCCGACCCGGCGAAACGATCACTGTCACCGGCCGAATCCTCGACAAATGGATCGATCGTGAGCGTGAATTCATGAGCTACGAGGCCGAGGGGCGGGACGAAGAGGGAGATATCGTTTTCCGAACCACCCGGGTCCACGCACTCGATGTACTGAAACGGGATACGCCGCGAGCGGGTGCAGGCGAGGATAGCGGCTTCAAGCAGGAAAAGATCTGAACGATGGCGATTATCACCAAAGACACGCCGGTTGGTGCCGAGCTACCCGTCTTTGCGCGCCGCTTCCGCAATGAAATGTTCGCTATGGGAGACGTCAAGACAATCCACAACGATGATGCCGCGGCTCAGCGTGAGGGACTGCCGCGTGCCGTCGCCGTCGGACCTCAGGTTGCGGCACTAATCTTTCGCATGATGCGCACTTGCTTCGAAGAGGGATGGATAGTCGGGGGAAAGGTCGCATTGACCTTCCGCAGGCCGGTGTGGTCCAACGACTTTGCGACGGCCCGCGGGGTCATAACGGACACGGAAGTCGAGGATGACGGAGTGCGCATGATTTGCGACGTCTGGATCGAGCGGGCCGATGGCGAGAAAGCAATCGTTGGAACCTGCAGTGCCCTGGTAGCGGGCGACTAAGACAGGCGGCGCGTCGCATCTCAATGGATATACACGTCGGCATCGATGTCGGAGGGACGTTCACGGACGTTGCGGTCAACGTGCCGGCAGCGAATCGATTTATCCATTTTAAACTTCCAAGTACGCCGGGCGAACCCGATCGTGCAATTGTCGCAGGGGTGGCGCAGGCCTTGTCGGAGAACGGTCTCAACCCCGAGGATCTGGCGCGTCTCTCGCATGGCACAACGGTGGGTACCAACGCACTCATTCAACGCCGCTGCGGGCGGGTCGCAATGGTCACGACCGAGGGATTCCGTGACTTGATCGAAATCGGCCGTCAGATACGGCCACGCATGTACGATATCCACCTCGACCATCCGCCACCACTGGTGCCGCGACAGTTTCGGTTCGAAGTGCGGGAACGGCGTCGTGCCGATGGCAACGTGCACGTCCCTCTGGATAAGGCTGGACTGGCCGCCCTGGCCGATCAACTCGCTGAGGCCGAGGTCGATTGCGTGGTTGTGTGCTTCATGAATTCCTACGCCTGGCCGGAGCACGAGGAGATGGCCGTGGCGCAGTTGCGTGCGGACCTTCCTCCGCACGTCCATGTGCTGTCTTCAACGTCCGTTTATCCAGAGTTCCGCGAATACGAGCGGTTTTCCACGGCCGTTCTCAATGGCGCCCTCCTGACTGTCATGAACGCCTATCTCAACCGCTTCACCGCTGGCCTTGAGGAAATCAAGGTCAATGCCGACCCCAAGATCAGCCAGAGCGCGGGTGGTCTGATGTCACTCGCAATGGCTCGGCGGCTGCCGATCCGTGCCTCTTTGTCAGGACCGGCCGCTGGCGTGCACGGGGCGGCCTACCGGGCCGCCGTCGCTGGATTTGGTGACGTCATCACGTTGGATGTGGGCGGGACGAGCACCGACGTCAGCCTGATGCGTGGCGGTATTCCGGGTGAAGTTTACGAACATCAGATTGCCGGATTTCCGCTTCGGCTCCCAGCGATCGACGTCAACGCGGTTGGCGCAGGCGGAGGCTCGATCGCCTGGATCGATTCCGACGAACTCCTGAAGGTGGGTCCGATCAGCGCCGGTGCCGATCCCGGGCCGGCGTGCTACGCCCTCGGAAGTGATGACGCGACGGTGACGGATGCCAACGTGGTATTGGGCCGTCTCAATGGCGAGGCCCTCCTCGATGGTCGTATGCCGATAGTTCGCGACCTGGCACACCAGGCTGTCGACCGTCTGGCGACGTCTCTCGGCCTCGGTCTGACGGAAACGGCATTGGGTATCGTCCAGGTGTCCGCAGCCACGGTGGTCAAGGCCATTCGGGCCATTTCGGTGGAGCGTGGCTACGATCCGGCGAATTTCGCTCTCTATGCTTTTGGCGGTGCGGGTCCGCTTTTCGCCGTCGACGTCGCCCGTCAACTGGGCATCGCCCAGGTCATTGTGCCGCCGCACCCCGGTATCCTCTGCGCCGAAGGACTGCTCAACTGCGACATGGTCAGCGACTTTGTGAGGTCAGCCCTGGTACCGGCCGGAGACGAGGCACCCGCCGCGCTCAATCGGGCCAGGGACGAACTGTTGTCCATGTCCGAGGACTGGTTCGACGAAGAAGGAGTCCCGGGTGAGCAGCGCTCATCAACCTGGTCGATCGACATGCGGTACCGCGGGCAGAATTTCGAGATCGCCGTGGATGATCCCGGAGATGTTTACGATGCCGCCGCCTGTGAACGCCTGCTTCAGGCGTTCCATGCGGCCCACGAGCTGGCCTATGGGTTCGCGTCACCGGACGAGCCTGTGGAATTCGTGAATCTCAAGCTCAAGGGGGTAGCTCGACTGGACAAACCTCCGTTGTCGGCTTGGGAAGTTGTCGTGGAAGGTGAACCTCATGCCGCGCGACGCATCATCTTTGTGGGGTCGGAGAGCGTCGAGACGCCGATCTACCGGCGTGATGAACTGGCGCGCGGTCAAGTGATTGAGGGCCCCGCGGTGGTCGAGCAGCTGGATTCCACCCTTCTGGTGTTTCCTGGTGACAGTGGTCGTGTCGACGATTGGGGAAATCTGGTGATTTCGCTTGCCGAGGTAGTTGGATCATGAGTTTGACGGCGATCCAGATCGAGCTCCTGCGAAACGCACTCGGCAGCATTGTCGACGAGATGTATGTCGCCCTGATGAAGAGCGCCTATTCCACGAACATCAAGGAACGTCGCGACCACTCGACGGCGATCTTCGATACGAAGGGGCGCGTGGTTGTACAGGGCGAAAGCCTGCCGCTTCACCTCGCCTCAATGCTGGGCCTTGTGGAGATCGCCCTTGAACGCAGCCGTGAAGATCCCCTGCGGCCCGGCGACATGGTCATTTCCAATGATCCCTTCGTGGGGCGCGGCTCTCACCTGCCGGACGTGGCCTTCGTGGCACCGGTATTCGTTGAGGACACGCTCGCGTGTTTCGTCGCCAACATCGCGCATCATGCGGATATTGGCGGCATGGCACCCGGCAGCATGGCCGGTGGTATGACGGAGGTCTATCAGGAGGGCCTTCGGATTCCGCCCATCCGTCTGGTGCGGGACGGCGAAATTGTGGAGGACGTGTTTGACCTGATTCTGCTGAATGTCCGCGTGCCGGAGGAACGGCGCGGCGATTATCTTGCCCAGGTGGCAGCCAATCGACTGGGGGAACGGCGCTGTCAGGAGTTGTTGCGTCAATGGCCGCTGGACCAGTTTCACGCAGGATCCGATGCCATCATCGACGCCGTGGCCAAGCGGATGCGTGCCGGCATCGCAGAGCTGCCCGACGGGACTTACCGTTTCGAGGACGTCATGGACGATGACGGCCTTGGGACCACCCAGATTCCGATCGTGGTAAAGATCGATATCGAGGGCGACGAGATCAGACTCGATTTCGCCGGATCCGCGCCCCAGACCAAAGGCAACATCAATGTGAGCCGCTCCGCGCTTGAAGCCAGCGTGCTCTATGCCCTTAAAGTGCTGGTTGATCCGGACGGGCCAACCAATCACGGGATGCTGGACCCCATCCACATCACCGCGCCTGAGGGTTCCGTCGTCAATGCGGTGTTCCCGGCCGCGACAGCGGCGCGTTCTCAACTCAGCCAGCGTCTGATCGACGTCATCCTGGGCGCGCTGTCGCCCGCCTTGCCAGACCGGGTCATCGCGGCTGGCAATGGAGCCAACACGTTGACCACGTTCTCTGGTGTTGATCCGACCGGCAATTTCTATGTCTACATGGAGGCTATCGGCGGGGGTGCCGGTGCCCGTTCCTACAAGGATGGTACCGATGGTGTGCAGGTCCATTCGACGAACACATCGAACCTGCCGGTTGAGTCCCTGGAGCGCGAGTATCCCATTCTTATCGAGCGCTATGAGCTGGTCCCCGATTCGGGGGGCGCAGGGACATGGCGTGGTGGATTGGCATTGCGCCGGGTTTACCGCCCGATCGGACACACGACGGTCTTCGGCGGACAAGGTGAACGCGTCGTGAATCGCCCCTGGGGCCTGTTCGGGGGCGGCGACGGTGCGACGGGGTCGTTCTATTTGATCCACGACGACGGGCGTCGTGAGGACCTCGCTGTGAAACCGCACACGGTCGAGATTCCACCTGATTCTGCACTTTGGATCACCACGCCGGGCGCAGGCGGTTATGGTCCACCGGAGGGTCGCAGCAAATTCCGACTGGCGGACGACGTCGCCAGTGGGAAGTTGTCGCCGGATCAGCTCAAGGATCTCTACGGCTGCGACGTCTCGGAGTTGCCTGCGGGCGGGGACTACACCGATACTGGGCAGGATGGATCAGACGGGTAAGACGATCTGGGCCAAGACAAGGGAGGAGACAGCGGGACGATGGTGACGCGAGGTTTCAAACAGATGGTTGCCGAAGCGAACGCGGTGATCGACACGGTGTCCGTAGCGGATGCATTGGTCATGCACGGCGATCAAAACGTTGTTTTCGTGGACATTCGCGAGACGGTTGAGCTTCAACAGTCTGGCTCGGTGTCAGGCGCCGTGCACGCACCGCGAGGCTTTCTCGAGTTCATGGTGGACCCCGAAGGGCCGCTTCATAAGCCGGAACTCGCCGGAAGCGCCCGGCTTTTGCTGTTTTGTGCGTCGGGTGGGCGGTCAGCGCTGGCCGCAAAGACGCTTGTCGACATGGGTGTCGAGAACGTCGCGCATATCGCAGGCGGATTTGCCGCCTGGCAGGAGGTCGGCGGCCCTGTCAGTTCGTGAACGATCTCGACTGGCGGCGGCGGAGTGAATTCAGGAAATTTGTTAAAAAACCTGACTCTAGACGAGACCCGGGGCTAAGAGGTGTGCTATGTAGCCGAAAGGCGCGGGATACAAACCCGGCGCGCCCGCGCGGCGCGCTGGGCAATATTTGTAACAGGTTGAAATATAACGATATCTCCGCCAACTAGCTTCAAAATCACAAGGAGGACGTGATGCGCATAACGCTATCCGTGATCAAGGCTGACGTAGGGTCGATCGGCGGCCATACCCAGCCCTCGGAACGGATGATGGAGGCGGTCCGCGAGGAGGTCGCTGGCGCGGTCAATCGCGGCTTGATCATCGATGGATACATCTCCCACACGGGTGACGACATCGCCATCATCATGAGCCACACCCGTGGCGAAAACGATTCAGATGTCCATCAGTTCGCCTGGAATTCCTTCCTGAAGGCGACGGATATCGCCCGGGAGTATGGCCTCTACGGGGCAGGTCAGGACCTGCTGGTCGATGCGCCATCGGGCAACGTACGCGGTGCCGGGCCGGCAGTGGCCGAGATCGAATTCGAACACACACTCGAGAAGCCGCGCGCGGCTGAGTCGTTCATGGTGTTCGCGGCCGACAAGTGCGGTCCTGGCGCCTACAATCTTCCTTTGTTCCTGGGTTTTGCCGACCCCATGTGCTGTGGCGGCCTGATGCTGCCTCAGATGATCAAGGGTTTCACCTTCCATATCATCGATATGGACAACACGGCCGGCGATTCGATCATCGAGCTGAATGCACCTGAGGATTACTATCATCTGACGGCGCTGCTCCGGGACAACGAGCGCTTCGGTATCGACTCGATCTATTCCCGGACGCACGGTGAAAAGGCCGCCGCGATCTCAGCCCAGCGCATGCATTCCATCGCGGGCACCTATACAGGCAAGGACGATCCCATCGCCCTGATTCGCAACCAGGGAATATTCCCTGCACCGGAAGAACTGGTGTCGCCGTTCGCCAAAGCTCACTACATCGGCGGCGATGCCCGCGGTTCGCACAACATGCCTCTCATGCCGGTGGCCATCAACACGCCTGTGACAGGCATCTACTGCTTGCCCATCGTGAGCTGTCTCGGCTTCTCGTTGACCAAGGACGGGCATTTCTCGGATGCGGTCACCGACTTTTTCGACAACGTCGCGTGGGACGAAACCCGACGCAGGGCGCAGGACAAGGCGGTCGAGATGCGGATGCAAGGCTGGTCCGGACCGGCCATGCTGCCATACACCGAACTCGAGTATGGCGGCTTCCGCGACACGGTCACGAATCTCGTGGATCGTTTCCAGATTCGCGAGGGTACGGAGGCCGAAGCCACAGAGTAAAACGGCGGCGTATCACGTCAGAATACGGCCGTGCCGCGGGTTGCCGCGGTACGGCCGCTTTCTATTGGAATCGATTAACGTGGCTGAATCGGGCCACAGCCGACCCAACTGTCAGCCAAATTCTTCAGTTTGGTTCAGAGAAAGCAGCGCAGAGGTGGTTAGGAACTAGAGCCAGCCGGACCGCCAGGACGCCTTCGCCTTGCAGCTCCGGCAAATGCGCTCACCGGACCACGCGCTCTCAAATGGCTCGTGGCACGCCAGACAGCGGCGCTCCCTGTTCTCGTAGATTGGCGTGGTAGCCTCGTCTTCGCCCCACACGTCCTCGGAGTCGTCAGTCGAGTGTGAAACGAGATCCGAGGCATTCGAAGATTCTGTGCTGTGGTCCATTCCTAGTCCGTACCCTGAGCGCAGTTTCAGACAGTCCCATCCTGTCTGGAACTTTGGCCATGTGTGTCAATTTTCTTATCCGCCAGAGAACCTGGCGCACCAAACTCACCACAGATTAGTCGCAACAGCTCCCGCCACGCGTTGCAACCCGAAGGTAGTCAGCACGCTGTGTCAGTGACTTGTTGACCGTAGTGACAAGACCGTACCACAAGTACCGGTCAGTTCCTACAAGAATCCGACTCTGTTGCCCGAGATTTCGACGTAAATTACTGAAAGTACTACGTTAAATTGTTAATGATGTTGAATTTCCCAGGCGCTCTATTCGTGGCTTCAGGGACCCAAATCGGCTATTCGGCTGCCGGGCGTTGGGGCATCTCCGCTGACTCTCCGAAGGCCGGTAAGACAGCCTCGGAGAAGAGACGCATCGAGCGCAGGATTTGATCCTGTCCCAGTCCAGGAAAATTCAGCCAGCAGATCAAGTGGGTCATCTTGGCCACGTCCTCGAGCTCGCGAATGCGTTCAATACAGGTCTCGGGTGCGCCGAAGATCATTTGGCCCCGTTCGTGATCACCGACGGGCCTGAACTGCCGCGTAGACTTCAGGTAGTAGTCGATAGCCTTTGAGGCGATCTGCTTCGCTTCCGCGTCGCTCTCACCCACGAACACATGCCGGATACAGGCAAATTCGAAGTCATCGGGTTCGAGCCCGGCCGAATTACGAGATGCACGGAATGAGTCGCGTGCGGTGCGAAGTTCGTCGGGGGTTTGCCAGTTGGACATCAGATTATAGCCGCCCTTGACGGCCGTCTCGATGACATCTGGCGCGTTGTAACGGCTGGCGGACCAGATCGGCGGATAGGGTTTCTGGAGCGGTTTTGGTACCAGTGTGAGACGCGGCACTGAGTAATATGTGCCTTCGTACGTGAACTCGTCGGTGGTCCAGGCGCCGATCATGATATCGAGGGCCTCGAGGAAACGGTCGACTTTTTCCTCAACGGGAATATGCAGACCTTCGAATTCGTAGCTGCGGTACCCGACACCCGCTCCCACATCGATTCTCCCGCCCGACAGGATGTCCGCCATGGCGATGTCTTCAGCGGTGCGCAAGGGATGCTCCAGGGGCAGAACCTTGACGGCCGAGCCGATACGTACGTTCTGGGTGATTCTCGCAACCGCACACGCCAACGCGAAGGGTGATGCGGACACACAGTATTCGCCGTCGACGTCAGGGACATATGGCACCGAGGAAAAGTGGTGCTCTGTCAGCCAAACCGAATGGAAGCCGAGTTCGTCAGCGAGTCGGATCTGCGCGAGATGCTCGCTGTAGATATCCGCTTCGGGCTTTGTGAATGGTCGTTCCATCAAATGGAAGGTGCCGAATTTCACCAGTTATTCCCTTCCGCGTGACCTGATGGCTCATTCTCTCAAGAAAAATATATGCCCGCAGCGCCGATGGACGCTGCGGGCGTGTTGGTCTCGTCGTTGAGAACTACTCGGCGGCCTGCTGAACGGCACCAAACTCGCGACACTTCGGCATGACCTCCTCCACAAACAAACTCATGGATGCCTTGACCATGTCCATGGGCAAGCCGCCGAAATTCATCCAGCAGATCAAATTGTTGATACCTGCGACCTCATTCAGTTCCTGAATCTTCTCGATACAGGTCTCGGGTCCACCAAAGACCATCTGACCGCGTTCATGATCTCCAATCGGGCGGAATTGAGCCGTCGACTTCATGTAGTAGTCAACATACTCGGTGCCTTTGCGTTTGGCCTCTTCGTCGGACTCAGCCACAAAAACATGACGTACGCAGGTGAACGGGAAATCCATGTCGAGCCCCTGGTTGGAGCGTGCTTCCCGCATCAGTTTGTAGGCTTGGCCAAGCTGGTCTGGCGGGGCCCATGCCGACAACATGTGATAGCCGTGCGAGGCCACGTAATCGATCACCTCGTGGGTGCCGAGGCGGGTCGCGACCCAGACCGGCGGGTGGGGCTTCTGGATGGGCCGCGGCACC
>CENY01037884.1_pt1 | contig 10065 bp, 8 predicted proteins | sample 356181 | NCBI WGS metagenome assembly CENY01 (sample SAMEA2619840, study PRJEB7988) | marine metagenome | isolation source: saline water (ENVO:00002010), including
GTTTTCTTGTATTGACTACAACATTTACAATACTTCCTCTAAGGTTAAATGTATGTGTAGGAGTCCTTTATGAAAGCAGCAGTTTACCAGGGCAATCAGAAACTTGTGATTGAAGAATTGCCAGTCCCTGAACCAGGGCCAGGGGAAATTTTAGTGAAAATCAGTCATAGTGCAATTTGTGGTACCGATGTACATGCTTTTCTCTATGATATTGCTCCTGCCGGTTCGGTGATGGGACATGAATTTAGTGGAATCGTGGCTGCCGTTGGTCCAGACGTCACCGATTGGAAAGAAGGTGATAGGGTAATAGGAGGTGGAGGAACCCCTCCACCAGGGATGGAAGCTCCTTTGAGAAGGCAGGAACAGTACAACTATCGACTAGAAGGATTTACTGATACTAGAAAAAGAGGCTATGCTGAATTCACTTTGTTGAATGACTGGGCACCACTTAGAATCCCAGATAACGTTTCTGATCTTCACGCTTGTTTGACCGAGCCTTGCTCGGTAGCTGTCAGGGCGATCAGATTATCAAATATGAAATTAGGTGATGTGGTGGCAGTTCTTGGTGCAGGGCCTATTGGCTTGTTAACCATGCAAGCTGCGAGGGCAGCTGGAGCTCGTAAAATAATCGTTTCTGAGCCATCTGCCACCCGTAGGGAAACGGCCATCAAACTGGGTGCTGATGCAGTTGTTGATCCATCCAATGAGGATGCCGTTTCATCGATAATAAATTTGTCTGAGGGGGACGGCCCGCACGTTGTATTTGAATGTGCAGCGGCTCCACCTACACTTGATGCGGCTTTAAATATGGTGCGTAAGAAAGGTAATGTTATGTTAGTAGCGCTAGCTTGGGAAAGTGTTCCCATGCTTCCGGTAGATTGGGCGGGTAAAGAAATTCAATTGAACACCACCTTTGGTGCGGAACCTTATGATTGGAAGGTAGCCCTAGATTTGATATCTAGTGGTAAAGTTGATTTGGAACCTATGATATTGGGCACTGATTTTTTGTCCTTAGATGGGATACAGGACGCCTTTGAAGCTTTGATAAAACCATCTACTCAGGTACAAATGGTGGTTAGGTTCTGAGTGAAGCAGCTATCGGTTGATGTAGTTGTCTAGTAGTACTGCTGCAGAAGCAGAGTCAATAGTCCCTTGACGTCTCTGCTTACTGACGTTTTTGTATCCTGCGTCTTTGAGGCGGCTTTTTGCTTCTATTGTTGACATTCGTTCATCGATAGTTTCAATTGGGATGTTGATAGCAGTTTTGATTTCTCGAATAAATTGCATGGTTAAATTTGCTTGGGTTCCTAGCTCACCTGAGGGTAGATATGGCAGACCAACCAGAATTAGTACTACATTTCTAACAGAACAAATTTTGTCGATTTCAGAGATTGCGTTATTTCGACGTAAACTCTCTATTGGAGTGGATATTGTTTGTGTAGGATCACTTACGGCCACCCCTATCCTTACGTTACCTACATCTAGAGCCAGTATACTACCGGGTTCAGATGTCACTTTTCTTCAGATATGCTAGACACTATATTGGGTACAATACCTAAAGCTTCTTTCAATTTATTTGGATTCTTGCCCCCAGCTTGAGCAGATTCGGGTCTACCTCCACCGCCGCCGCCTATTATATTGGCAATTTCCTTCACTATTGCAGAAGCATTTAATCCTCTTTCAACAAGATCTGGCGTTATCATACAGACAACCATAGGGTTTGAATTTATTATGGATCCAATAGTAACTATTCCGCTTCCTAGTTTATCTTTAAGCCAATCTCCGGTGGATCGCAACAATTCTGCTGATGGATCTTCTGTTGTTGATACGAGAACCTTTATTCCATTAATAGTTTGCACTTCGTCTAGAAGACTTGCAGCCGCCAGAGAGGACATTTGTTTTTCTAACTTTTGAATTTGATTGTTTGCTGTAGATATCTGATTAGAGATTGCGGCTATCCTTTCTTCAATTTCTAGTGGGGTGGTTTGTAGTAATTCTGCAATTCTGGCGTCTCTTCGCATGTTTTGCCATACAAGCCTTTCTGCCTCCCTACCACTTATAGCTTCTATTCTTCTCATCCCAGCCCCTATACTAGATTCACCTAGGATATAAACTGCGCCTACTTCACCAGTTTGGTTAACGTGTGTACCTCCGCATACTTCAAAGCTAAAGGTGTCTCCGTTCACAATCTCTACTAGCCTGACAGTATCACCATATTTATCCCCAAAAAAAGCTAAAGCACCTTTTTCTATTGCTCCACTGTAGGTGTCTTCACTTCTATTAATATTTGCGTTGTGCCTAATTTTTTCATTGACCAGGAATTGAACTTGCCACATTTCCTCCGGCGTTACTGATTTGATATGGCTAAAATCGAATCTAAGTCTAGATGCGGTAACTAGAGAACCCGCCTGTCTCACATGAGGTCCTAATATTTCACGTAGGGCTGCATGTAGCATGTGGGTAGCGGTGTGATTCCTTGCTGTGTCATCTCTTCGGATTGGGTCTACCTGGCTCTCTACTGTATCGCCAATGGAAACGTTTCCTTTAGAAACTGTTCCATAGTGAACGATAAGACCTGGGATAGCTTCTTTTGTGTCTTCTATTATGATCTCGCAGTTTGGATTACTAATCGTGCCGCCATCTCCCACCTGCCCTCCTCCTTCGGCATAGAAAGGTGTTTCTTGGAGTACTATTTCTAGTTGTTGGCCCTGCGTTACTGTATTTACAGATTCTTCATTAGAAATTAAACCAACCACTACACTTTTCCCGTTAAGAGTTTCATATCCCGTAAAGCTAGTGTTTCCAACACCTAAATTTTCGTAAAGACGTATTCGAGCATGATCTCCCTCAAATTGTGCCTTCGACCGAGCCCGACTTTTCTGGTCCTCCATGGCTTTGTTAAAACCTTTCATATCGATTTCAATGTTTTTTTCTGCAGCCATTTCTTGGGTCATTTCAACAGGGAATCCATAGGTGTCCCAAAGTCTAAATACTATGTCTCCATTTAAGCTGGACGAACTGGAAATTGCTTCCTCAAGCATAGCGAAACCATTTTCAAAAGCCTGTTGAAATCTTTCTTCTTCAAGGGTGAGAACACTCAAGACGAAATCTCTATGGTTATTCAATTCAGGATATGTATGGCCCATTTTATTTATTACCGATTCAGCTAGAGGTGACATGAATGAGTCCTCAAGTCCAAGCTTTCTTCCTAGCCGTATTGCCCTTCTGATAACACGTCTGAGAACATAACCCCTACCTTCGTTACCTGGTACCACTCCATCCGCTGTTAGGAATGTGGAGCTTCTTGTGTGCTCGGCAACAGCCCTTATTGCATAATCGATCTCTAAATTTTCACCATATGTGCGGCCGCTGATTGAGCAGACTTGGTCTATCAAGGAAGAGAATATGTCAGTTTCATACATGGTTTTGACGTCTTGCATGACAATGGTTGCTCTTTCCAGTCCCATTCCTGTATCTATACTAGGCGCAGGTAAATTCTCTCTTGATCCATCTGGGTGGTGATAGTACTGCATAAATACTAGATTCCATAACTCGACGAATCGAGTGCACTTCTCACCGGTATCCATAATATTTTCACAGTTAGGCGCACAATCATCTTTCAAACATCCTCGATCTCTACCGAAATCATAATGCAATTCACTGCAAGGACCACATGGCCCTTCGTTGCCATGTATAGGCGGCCCCCACCAGTTATCTTCGTCTCCAAATCTGTAAATTCGATCTTTTGGGACCCCTATGCTTTCCCATATTTTTTGAGCCTCATCATCTGTGTGGTGGATAGTAATGTAGAATCTTTCCTCTGGAAGCTTTAATTTAGTAGTTAGAAATTCTAAAGCGTACTCGATTGCTTCATTTTTAAAGTAATCCCCAATACTAAAATTGCCAAGCATTTCAAACATAGTGTTATGGGTCGCATCTCCAACAATATCAATATCTGGGGTCCTGAAACATTTCTGTGCTGATGTAAGTCTTTTATGTGGAGGTATCTGCTGGCCAGAGAAATATGGTTTAAATTGATTCATTCCAGCAATAGTCAATAGGAGTGTAGGGTCGCCTACTGGTATCAAAGGGGAGCTTTGGATCCTGAGATGATCTTTGCTCTCAAAGTATTCTAAAAAGGCTTCTCTTATTTCATCGCTGGTCATTTTTTAATCATATCCATGTCTATTCGTTTGGTGTGAATGAATGGTCCGAGGTGAAGTATTCAGGAAGCGGTCCAGACTAGGAAATTGTATCGTAAGAATATCGAAGTATCCATTAACGACTAGATATAAATATCTGCTACGCATCTGAATCCCAAATTTCCAGTAGAACTGTCAGGGGTATTGGCACTTCTAGCTGCCACTCGGTACCGATTACAATACGACTCGTGACAGAGGTAAGATCCACCTTTTATAGTTTTCGATGTTCCTATATTAGGACCTTTCGGATTGTTTTTATTGGAAATTTGATGGTAAGTTTGGGTAAACCAATCTTGTTGCCATTCCCAAACATTGCCTACCATGTTGTATAAGCCGTAATCGTTGGGGGCATAATTTTTTACGGGGGCTGTACTAGCAAATCCATCCTCTTCTGAATTATCCGTCGGGAATTCCCCTTGCCATATATTACACATGTGCTGTCCGCTGGGATTTAATTCGTCTCCCCAAGGATAGAGTTTTTGTTCCTGTCCCCCTCTAGCGGCATATTCCCACTCCGCCTCGGTGGGTAAACGTTTACCATTGTGAGTCGCGAATTCATTTGCATCGTTCCATGAAATATGCACCACTGGGTGATTCATTCTTGTTCTGATATTTGATCCGGGCCCTTCTGGATGTTTCCAGGAAGCTCCATCAACTCGTCTCCACCAAGGGGTGCCAGCAGGAGATTGGGTTGCTGATTTTATATTTCTTGAGTTAATGAATTTATAAAATACAAAAGACCATCCATACTTTTCTGCATCAGTTTTATATTTTGTTTCTTTGACAAAATTGGCAAAACTCCTATTGGTTACGGCAGTACTGTCAATGAGAAAGTCATCCAGAGTTATTTCCTGTATTGGTCCTTCTCCATCTGCTGGGAATCCAAATTCATAATTCGAACCCATTAGATAGGTACCGCCTTGAATGGATACCATATTTTTTGTGTTTCCTATTTTGGGTTGCCTATGTACAGATTTTGAGGTGGGTGTTACAAGTAAAGGTAATTCCGATTTTCTAGAAGCTGTACAACACGGCTGTATTTCAGGGTCTTGATTTGTCATTAATAGTTTTCTTTGTTATGGCTGTATATTTGTTGACACTGTTTGTGAAAGAGTATACTATCCCGCGTGCTATGCGAAAGAAAACTTTAGGGAAAACACTATATTGGTATTATTATTTTAGTAGCTTGAATAAGCTGCCGACCAAGGACTTGTGTAGATTCTAAGGAACTTCCAAAGCAAGACAGAAGCCCGCAATCGGTAGCGATTGGGGCTTTTTTTTTGGCTTTTAGCAATTAAGGAAAAAGTCAGAACATAAATGAAGTAACAAATTAATATTACAACGTAGAGGTTAGGTAATGAGTAGTCAAAAAAGTCACGTTCAAGGGTTAGGATTTTCTTCAAATCATCTTTTCAGCCCGTTGGAACTGGTGGATAGGTTACCAAGGTCAGATAAAGCAGCGGATACGGTGAAACAGGCAAGAGAAACCATTAAAAACATCCTTCATGGAGATGACGATAGGCTGATGATAATTACTGGGCCTTGTTCTATCCATGACGAGGAGGCTGCCTTAGATTATGCGAGACGGTTAATTGAGTTAAGAGACCGTCTCGGGGACAAATTATTTATCGTAATGAGAGTTTATTTTGAGAAGCCTAGGACCACAGTGGGTTGGAAAGGCCTTATCAATGACCCTGAACTCAACGAGACCTTCGATATCTCTCAGGGATTGCAACGTGCCAGAAGATTATTGCAGGAGATTAATGATATGGGGATGCCCGCTGCTTGCGAATTTTTGGATCCAGTGGTTCCACACTATTTTGAAGATTTAGTATCGTGGGTAGCGATTGGTGCAAGGACGACTGAAAGTCAAACGCACAGGCAGATGGCAAGCGCAATCGGAATTCCGGTAGGATTCAAAAATGGTACCGATGGAAGTTTTGATACAGCAGCGGACGGTATTATGGCTGCTAGGAACCAGCATTCCTATGTTGGTACTGGACCTGATGGGCATGTATGCGTACTAAGAACTGATGGTAATCCAGATGGGCATTTAGTTTTGAGAGGCGGAAAATCCGGCCCTAATTATGATTCAGATTCAATAGGTCTAGCTAGAGAAGTATTAAGGAAGAGCGACTTAGATCAACGTTTAGTCGTCGACTGTAGCCATGGGAATTCCAATAAAGATCATGAGAGGCAACCTATTGTATTCGAAGATGTTGTTTCCCAAAGGGCAGGAGGGGATACGAGTATCGTAGGGGTTATGTTGGAGAGCAATATAAATCCAGGAAGTCAGAAACTTGGTGGAGATCCTAGCACACTGGAATATGGAGTCTCAATTACGGATGCTTGTGTTGGTTGGGGCAAAACTGAAGAGATAATTTTGTGGGCAGATGATACTCTAGACTGTTAGGGTTATTCTAAAGATAGAACGTGAATTGGCTGGTTCATGAATTGGACCAATTATAAATATCAGTCTCATTCTGGTAGTTTTTTCAGTTTGCCCCAAACGTACATGCCTAGTTTTTTACCTCCAACTAAGTGAAGGTGGGCATGTTCCTGAGACTGCATTCCATCTTCACCAAAATTGGAAATGATTCTATAGCCCGCTGGGCACCGTTCCTGTCCTACTTGATTAGCTAGAAATCCGATATCAGATAAGAGAGTTTTCGATGCCCATAGGTCCGATTGCAGCATATGTGCTTTTGGAACAAAAAGTAGCTGTGTGGTAAACCATCCTAGGTTATTTTCGAAAACGACAAAGTCAGCTCCCTCAAGCTCCTTTTCGTAATGGAATGTTGCGGGTTCAGTTCCAGCTATAATTTTGCAGAAGATACAATCGGTATCGGGATGCATTTAATATTTCTTAGCCATATCAACCTCTTGTTCGGCCCATTCTATAATCTGGAGCCTTGATGTTTAATATTTGACCTATATTGGCATCTTGTATTCTAGAAGCCTGAGCACTTCGGTCAGCTATGCTACTGAAATCTGTGCGGGTGGTTATCACTGTAGGTAACCGATGGTTATGTCTGTATACTAGCAGGTGGTATATAGTTTTTTGAGACCAATCTGTGTCCTGTTCATTACCCAAATCGTCCAGAATTAGCAGTTCAGATTCTTTGACTCTTTCAAGCATTAGGGATGAATTAATTGAGTTATCTGGAGAAAACCCAGATCTGAGCTCATCCATTAGCTCCGGCACGAATGCAAAAAATACATCATCCCCTACCGACTTTCTATGGTTAGCAATTGCAATTGCCAAGTGTGTTTTTCCAACGCCTGAATTATCGCTATAAAAAGTTAGCCACCCGTCTGGGGTTTGACTGTATTTTCGGGCACTTTCCAAAATCGGTTCTAAATTTGAATTTCCTCTTCTTCCTTTTGGGTTGTAGGTGTCAAAGTTCATTTTGGATAGTTCTTTCGGAATAGCTCCAACACCGGTAGCTTCACCATAAATACTTACCCTCGAGTCTGTTGCCACAATATTGCATAGATTAGAGTCATTTATTCGGCTTTTGATGAATGGGTCAAGAGAATTAATGTCTTCTGATGTAGTTAAGACGGTGGGAAGGCGTCCATTGGACCTATGATTAAGTATCTGATTTAGTTTTTCGCTTGCCCAGTTGCTGACGTTACCTCCGGTTATACCATCTAGTATCAATATAGGCGCATTTCTAACCTGATCGAAAAGGTCATCGTATTCAAAATCCAAGTTATTGGTATAACTTGCTCTGAGATGATCCATCAAGTCAGGCACGTATATAAAAAATGCAGGTTTACCGGTTGAAATGCACCTATTGGCAATGGCAGCTGATAGGTGTGTTTTACCAGATCCGTGAGGGCCATTTATTAGCATCCAGCCGCTTGGACGTTCAGAATAATCCGAACAACTGATGAAAGCAGATTTAAATATATCTAGATTTCCTGAATTCGCGGACTTTTCTCCGAGATCCAATGTTTCAAAAGTGTATCTTGATAAAGATCCTAGGTTACTATAAGAAAGTAGCCTATTAGTCATTTCTTCCTGTTTTACGTTTTGCCTACAAACGCAGGATTTGATAGTTCCAAATTCTGGATGACCAGCTGGTAAAATGGGTGAGAGCCAGCCTTTATCGTTACAAATTTCGCAAATCACAGCTGAGTCAATTTCTAAATCTTGGGAGAGATCTGACTCTCTATTTGCTTTAAATGTATCTAGCTTTGCCAGTATGCTTCCTAGATTTTCCATTTTCTTTTCCTTCTGTCTCCCATCTCTCTAGTATCCTTGAAATGTATCGCCAATTCCTTGAATTAAGAGCCACGGCTTCTGAAATTGCTTCTTCTATCCATTGCGGTGGGTATCTTTGTTCCGCTTCTCCAATTTTTTCAGCAACTATTGGTGTTAATATACCAATATTCTGTTCGTATAGAGAATATATATTTGGCCTTTCTCCAAGTGGTTCCCAGGGTTCAAATTCTGATTCCGGTGGTAAATTTGATACATGCCCTACCGCTTGTCTTTCAAATTCGGTATTCAAATAATATAGAGAAGTAGACTTATTTTTACCTTCAACCTTGATCAAGACGTTGCGGTTCCGTGAGGTTTCCAAAGCTTGGAGTATTTGAGTTCTCCTAGAATCAATGTCAGAAGAATCTAAGCTATTTGCCAAAACACGATCTGCAAGTAGTTCATCTAGTGTCACGCATCTTTCCAGACCTTTTTTATCATGGATTAGACGGATAATTCTAAGAAGGATTTTCAGCTCGTTTAGATCTTTTATTTCTTCTAATAATTCTCCAAATATCGGGGTTGGCACTGGTATGTACCGGACACCTTTGATGAAACCTTGGAATGCCATTATGCACTTACAGAGTCTTGCTGATAAATCTCAAGATTTTCGAATTTTACAAAGCGTTCTTGGAAGTAAAGTTTTATACCACCGGTCCTACCATTTCTGTGTTTGGCGACAATGATGTCGGCTATATTAGCTGGGTACTCTTCTGTGGGGTTTCGTTTTTCCCATGCCTCTGCATCCACATATCTATCTTCTCTGTGAATGAATGCAACAACATCCGCATCTTGTTCTATGCTTCCACTTTCCCGTAGATCTGACAGCATCGGTCTATGGTCTGGACGTTGCTCAATTGCTCTACTGAGCTGAGAGCATGCGAGCACTGGAACATTGAGATCTCTTGCCATTCCTTTCAAGGACCTTGATATTTCACCCATTTCTTGAACTCGGTTGCTGTTTCTTCCACCACTACCGTTTATCAGCTGCAAATAGTCGACTATTATCAGATCTAGACCTCGCTCTGCTTGCAGTCTTCTCGCTTTACTGCGCATCTCTACAATTGTTTGAAATGGGGTGTCATCTATATATAAAGGTAGGTCAGAGAGCTTCCCGATTGCATCAAAGAGCCGTTGCTCTTCCATTTCATTAATTAATTGCAGACGCAATCTGTGACTATCTACATGGGATTCACTGGATAGCAGGCGAAGAGCTATTTGCTCCGCGCTCATCTCTAAACTAAAAATACCTACACTGCTGCCATTTGATGCCGCTGCTGCCGCCATGTTGAATGCTAGGGTGCTTTTGCCTAGGCTCGGTCTTGCTGCCACAATAAGTAGGTCTGAGCGTTGCATACCACCTCCCAAAAGTTGATCAAACTGATTGTAACCACTTTGGACGGGAGCTAATGTGTTTATGTCTGGTTGTAGGCTTTCAGCCATATAGTTATCTAGGACGTCGCGAAGGGCCGCAAAATCTCTAGTTCCACGTTCTGAACGGATACCAAAGAGAAGTTCTTCTGCCCTGTTCAAAGACTCGTCGGTATCTGGAGCACTTTCGTATCCAATGTCAGCAATGGATCCTGCCGCTTG
>CENY01025289.1_pt1 | contig 10064 bp, 7 predicted proteins | sample 356181 | NCBI WGS metagenome assembly CENY01 (sample SAMEA2619840, study PRJEB7988) | marine metagenome | isolation source: saline water (ENVO:00002010), including
AGCCGCAGTCCCGCCAGATAGTCCTGTTCATATTGCGGTAGATCTTCCCAGCGCGCCATTTCAATTTTCTCCAGTTCGCCAATCCCGATTTGGGAGTGTCAATCGTAGCAGGTGAGAAACAGGCGGTTCAAATAAAAACATCTTATCATTTGATAAATTCATCACAGACAAATGATAAATGTAATTTTTACTTAATATAAACAATATAATTACGAAATAAGTTACTTAATTACGTTGTATATTATAGTATAACTTACTTATTCCAGCGCAAACTTATGTATTGGAGAAATACTCATGCCGATCGTTAGAGCCGAGGTGCCTGAATGGCTGAGTCATGAGCAGAGGGCTGAAATTCGCACCGAAATGCACGACTGCATCGCAAGGAAACCTGGTTCAAGGAACACATTTGGGTCGCCGTGGGTCCCTTCGCGTCCGAAGCTGATGAGCGGACCGTGATCATGACCGTCGAGGTTCGGGAAGGGCGCGGTCACGAAAAGGAGCGTACCTAGGCCCTGTTCGACCAGGCCGGCGACGTTTTCGTGCGGATCGTCGGCACGAAGCCCGAGGAATTCATCCTTCTGGTACGCCAATTCGGTCAGGACGACTGTATTTCAAGCGGGGGGCGCTTCCGCCGCCTCACGAAGCGACACCCGACATCGATGAGCTACGGTCGCGGCGACAAGCTGCCTGATGCTCCTCCGGCAGGGTGAGGCTCAAGTGTCCTAAGCCTCACCCCGCCGAATCAAGTCGGCCGCTTTCTCGGCGATCATGATCGTCGGGATGTTCGTGTTGCTTGAGATCTGATGCGGCATGACTGAGGCGTCGACCACGCGCAATCCTTGAAGTCCGCGAACGCGAAGTTCCTCATCGACGACTGACTCGGCATCCGATCCCATTCGACAGGTGGAGATGGGGTGCCAGCAGGTCTCGCCAGTACTCTGGATGAAGTCAAGGATCTCGTCGTCGTTCACGGCCTCCGGTCCGGGCCGCACCTCGCGCACGATGACCTTTTGCAACGCGGGTTGCTCCGCAATCTTGCGGGCCATCTTGAACGCCAGAACGGAAACTTCCTGATCGCGGGGATGCGACAAATAGTTGACCTGGATTTTCGGTCGCTCGAATGGATCGGGCGACTTCAGGTGGATGGATCCTCTTGATTCCGGCCAAAGATAGTAAGAGCCGATATGGAAGCCGGAGAACCTGTCGAGGTCACGGGCGTACCTCGTCGTGCCACTCGAAAGTGCACACTGGATGCGGGCTTCCGGGAATTGCGCATCGGGCCGGCAACGGACATACGCATGTGCCTTGAATGTAGGCGTCGAGAATAACCCGTCGCGACGAATGAGAAATCGCAGCAGGCCGCGCGCCGCGTACCAGTGGCTGCGAACGATATCATTGGCCGTGACCGGTTCGGTGCATTCGAACTGCAGCCTCGTCTGAAGGTGATCCTGGAGATCTTCGCCCACAGCCGGGATATCGCGGACGACCCGTATCCCGTGTGACTTGAGCAGTTCCGCGTTTCCCACGCCCGACAGTTCGAGGAGCTGCGGCGAGGTGATCGCGCCGGCCGACAACAGGACCTCCCGCGTCGCCGTCGCCTGTCGATCGACCCCCTTCTCGCGATATGCCACGCCGGTCGCGCGCCTGCCGTCGAAAAGTACCCGGCTGGTGGGCGCGTGGGTCACAATATGCAGGTTGCTGCGGCCCTTGGCCTCGGAGAGGTACCCCACGGCGGTGCTGCATCTCAGACCCCGGCGCGTACTCAGTTGCATGCGCGTGACGCCCTCGGTCGACCCTTCGTTGAAATCCTCGTTTTCCGGCAATCCGGCTTCCTGGCAGGAGACCATGAACGCCTGTGACACCGGATCGTCGGGGACGACCTGCGTGGCGTGGATGGGGCCGTCCTGCCCGCGCCACTGCGGGTTGCCGAAGGTCGTGGTTTCCAGGCGCTTGAAGTAGGGCAGAACCTCGGGATACCCCCACCCCACGCACCCCAGGTCGCGCCACTGGTCGAACCGTGCCGGCTCACCGCGGGCATGGATCATCCCATTGACCGAACTCGAGCCCCCGAGCAACCGGCCATGAGGCCAATAGATGGATCGGCCCATTATGTCCGGCTGCGTCTGGTCCTTCCAGACGAAGCGTTCGCTGTCGAGGATCTTGCCCACCCCGAGGGGCAGGCGTACCCAATGATGGTTTTGGTCGGGACCACCGGCCTCCAACAGCAGAACGCGTGAACGCCCATCCTCGGACAACCGCGCCGCAAGCACGCTGCCGGCCGAGCCGGCGCCAACGATGATGAAGTCGTACTCAGCGTTCATGGGTCGTAGCCGAATAATCCCTCCCCCTGCCAGGGGGAGGGTTGGGTGGGGATGGACACCATATGAAATTGCTTGCTGATCGAGAAATCAAACACACCCCCCTCTACGCTCCCCCTTCATGAGGGGAGGAAAAAGTTGTCCGAGAGTCGGCCCTACACGTTGATTGCCGGATCCGGCGTGCCCTGGTTGATGATCACTGTACGGCTGCGGGTGAAGTGCTCGAGCATGCTCTCCAGCGAACATTCCTTGCCCAGACCGCTCTGGTTGAGCCCGCCGTAAGCGACATTGGACACCGGCGCCCCGTACTGGTTGACCTGCACCAGTCCGGCCTCGATTTCGTCCACGAACCGCATTGCATGATTCAGGTCTCGCGTCCACAGAGTCGCAGCAAGTCCATATTCGGTGTCGTTGGCCCGATTGAGCACGGTGGTGAAGTCGTCCCACTCAAAGACCACGGCCACGGGCCCGAAAATCTCTTCCTGAGCGCACGGCGACTCGTGCGGCACCCCCTTGATCAAGGTCGGTTCGAAGAAAAGACCCTTCTGCAGTGCAGGATCGTCCGGGCGTCCGCCGCCGCAGAGGATCTCGGCGCCCGGCGTTTCCCGTGCAAGTTCCACATACCGGGTGACACGGTCGAACTGCTCCTGCGAGACGATCGTGCCGATCTCGCTTTCCGGATCGAGAGGGTCGCCGATCTTCAGGTTCTTCATCGCGGCGACGGTCCGCTCGAGGATTTCGTCCGCGACATCCTTGTGCAGAAACAGGCGCGATCCGGCGGTACAGGACTGGCCCTGGCGCGAAAACCGCATGCCCGTGATGACGCCCGGAATGGCCAGGTCGAGATCGGCATCGGGCATGACAATGTTCGGGCTCTTTCCGCCGAGCTCCAGTGTTACGGGACACAGCTTGTCGGCCGCGTACTGCATGATTTGTCGCCCCACCGGACACGAGCCCGTGAAAGTGATCTTGCGCACGTCCTTGTGCTCGGCCAGCGGCTTCCCGCATTCCTCGCCGAATCCGGAGATCGTGTTGACTACGCCGGCGGGCAGCACCTGTTGTGCCAGTTCCGTGCACTTGAGCACCGCAAGCGGTGCCTGTTCCGCGGTTTTCACGACGACCGTATTTCCCGCCACGATGGCAGGCGCGACCTTGCAGGCCCACAGCCAGACAGGTGCATTCCACGGGATGATCGCGCCGACGACGCCAATCGGGTCGCGCGTCGTGTAGTGCAGGGTGCCGTCGAGCCAGGGCACCGTATTGCCCTTCAGCTCGGAGGCGAATCCCGCGAACAAACGCAACACCTCGATGGTTATATCGAGTTCGGGCCGGGCCTGCGTGGTGTATGCATTGCCGTTTTCCAGCGCCTCGAGCCGGGCGATATCGTCGGCGTGCTCTTCAATGATATCAGCCAGCTTGCGGGTCAGGTCTCCCCGTTCCTTGGCCGTCACTCTTGACCACGAACGAAAAGCCTTTTTGGCAACGGCCACGGTGTGGTCGACATCCGCCTCACGGCAGCGGGGCGAGGAGCCGATGACATTGAGCCACGCCGGATTGACGTTCTCGAACGTCTCGTCTGTGAGAGCAGAGGTGAGCTTGCCGTCGACCACCACCTTGTCCGAAAGGCGGACCGCGTCGTCGTAGGTGGCCTGCACCTCAGGTGCGAGATCGCCAATGCCCTCGGGAATTTCCTGTACAGACATGTCATGTCCTCCGCTGCTCTACGCCGCTAGCCCGTCCGGATTCACGAGTAACGTCGCTTTGTTCGTTATCACCCCGATTACCACACTAGCCTGAAAGGTCATAGTGGGCCCGCGCCGCGTTCTCGATGTAGGGGGTGAACGCATTGGCAAAGTCCACGTGCTTGGGGTGTTCCTGGTAGGCCTGCCAGGCCTCTTCAGATTCAAAGTCGATGACCAGGGCGTAATGGAACGTATCGTCCATCAGAGCCAGATTGGGCCCGAATTCGAATCGATGGATACCCGGTACCACGCCGACCAGATCCCGAAAGCCGGCGCCGATGTCATCGACCACATTTTTCGGTGCGTCATCCTTGAAGCGCACCATCGTGATCTGTCGCAGCATGGTGTGATGCCTTTCCTACTCGATGGACGTCCGCACCCGCATATCGATCAGGCCTTGCGTGACCGGTGACGGAGTGGGCATCGATTTGACCTCGATGAAGGCGGGGTCGGAAGTGTCCATCGCCTCGTTGAGAGCCGGCAGGTAGGCGTCCGCCTCGGTAACCACCTGCGCATGGGCGCCGGCGGACTCGAATATCTTGTAGTAGTCCACGTCACGGAGCTTGGTGGCATAGATCCGCCCGTACATGGCTTTCTGCTGCTCCTGGATCATGCCCCACTGGGCGTTGTTGGCGACGACCATGGTGACACTGATGCCCCGATCGATTGCCGTTTCCATCGGTGTGAACCCTGGGGCCAGGCCGAGGGACCCGTCCCCGGTGATCAGCACGACTCGCGAATCTGGCTTGGCGAGCTGCATGGCTGTGGCGAATGCCGGTCCGGTTCCCATCTGTTCCCACGGACCTGGGGCGAAGATGCCTCCGACTTTACGTCCTTCCATTGCCCAGGCGTTGATCGCGATCTCTCCCCAGCAGGCGATGTCTCCCCCATCCAGGACGAGGATGTCCTCTTCGCCGAGGGTCATCAGGGTGTCATAGGTGATCCGCATGGGATGGACCCGGCCGTCCTTTTGCTCCAGGAATTGCCGGTATTCAGACACGCTCTCGCTGCGGCTCTGGCGCAGGCGGGACACCCAGGTGCCGTCCGCCGCCGGTACATTCCTGCCCTTGTGGAGACACTGGATGAACATCTTGAGGTCGGCGCAAATACGCTCGTCCGCTAACATGTTGTCGCTGAGTTCGCGCGCCGTGGCGTTGACGGTGATCATCCGGGTGTCTGGATTGATCAACGGCGCCTCGCCGAAGTTGAGCGGGAAATCGAGCTTGGCGCCCAGCAGTATGAGTAAGTCACACTCTTCCCCGATAAGACGCGAGCATGTGTTCTGGTAATAGTCCAGCAGCCCCATGGCCATGGGATGGGACTGATTCATGGCTTTCACGTAGGTGAAGGCGCCGAAAACCGGAATGTTGGCGGCGGCGGCAAATTCTTCAAGGTCCTTTTCGGCGTCGCTGCTCCACAATCCCTGGCCGGCGACGATGGCCGGCTTCTTGGCCTCCTGAAGCGCCGTCTCAACGAGCTTCAGGTCCTCCGCATTCGGATAGGGGCGGTGGATCTTGCGCCGCGAGGCGTCAAAGTCGCGGGCGCCCTTCGGCGGCTCGGCGTCAATTTGCTTGGTGAAGATGAAGTTGGTTGGGATGGTTAGTTGCACCGGCCCTGACGGTTGGTTGGTGGCGATGTCGTATGCCTTGTCGAAGAACCAGCCAATGCGACCTGGCTCATTCACTTCGATGGAATACTTGGTCATGCATTTCACGACCTCAGCCTGGGGCAGCTCCTTGAAGCCGTGATTGTCGAAATTGTGGGAGTTGCCGGAGATACCGATGAAAATGACCGGATCGCCGGCGAAATGGGCCTCGGCAACGGCAGAGACGTAATTGGTGAATCCGCTGGGCTCCGCCAGGCAGACCTGTACTTCGCGCGTCATGCGGGCGGTCGCGGTCGCTAGGAAGCCGGCCTCCATCTCGCTACGTGCGGCAACGATGTCGATGTCGTAATCCTGGCAACCAATGAGTGCCGGATTGATGAAGCCACCACAGAGGGCGAAGATACGGTCGATTCCTTTGGCCTTGATGGCGCGGGCCAGCATGTGGCCGCCGGCGATCTTTCCCTCAGGTGCCTTGCTGATATCGTTCATGACGTTCCTCCCAAACTTTGATGTCCGCCGTTTCTGATTTTGCGATGCTCACGCCTTCCGCGGTGACGCCTGCGGAACCGATGACCGTCAGGGCGGTGCCCTGCGATTATGTCTTCAACTAACGGTTCACGAGCTACGTTGAGTTGAGAATACAACTGAACGGATTCTTGCACGCTGACCGGTCAACTGGCCATAGCCGCTCTCATGGCTTCGCCCATCTGTGAGGGCATGTCCAGCACGACAGCACCGGCCTTCTCCAGCGCGCTCCGTTTCGACTGATAGGTGCCCTTGTTGCCCATCACGATGGCGCCGGCATGGCCCATCTTGCGTCCCGCAGGTGACGCGCCGCCTGCAATGAAGGCCACGACCGGCTTCGACATGGTCGCGATAAATTCGGAGGCATCTTCCTCGGCGGTGCCGCCGATCTCACCGACCAGAACAACGGCATCGGTTCCCGGATCCTCTTCGAGCGCCTGCAGCGCCTCGATCGTTGTGGTGCCGAGAATGGGATCTCCACCGAGCCCTAGTACGGTTGATTGACCCAGTCCCGCCTGAACCAGGTTCAGGCAGGCGAGTGTGCCGAGACTGCCGCTGCGGCTGACCACGCCGACCCGGCCGGGTCGGCAGATGCCTTCTTCCCAGGCCGGCATGATTCCGACGAACGTCTCTCCCGGTGTGACCAGGCCTGCCGTGTTGGGTCCCATGATGCGCGTGTTGGAGTCCTTCGCCGCTGCCATAAAGTACATGACGTCCTGGGTCGGGATGTGCTCGGTGAGGACCACGAGAAGGCGCACACCGGCCTCGATTGCATCCAGCGCCGCGGCCTTGGCTGCCATCGGCGGGATGAACATGACGGCAACATCGATTTCGGTCTCCTTAGCCGCCGCGACGGCGCTTTCGAAGACCGGCAGGCCGAGGAACTCTTCACCTGCCCGTTTCGGGTTCACGCCGCCGACGACCTTGGCGCCATACTCCTGCATGCGCTCGGCCCAAAAGCTGCCCTGGCGACCCGTAATACCCTGGACCAGCATGCGGTCGGGCGCACGCACGATCATGCCGCTGAGATCGCTCATTTCGCCGCCTCGATCGCCGCTTGCACGGCTTCGTCCATGGTTGGGAACGGCTCCATCTTCAATCGCTCGCGGACGATGGGCACGGCTTCCTTCGACCCCGTGCCGTGGATGGAGAAGAATACAGGAATATCGGGTTTGAGCTCTTCCCAGGCGCTGACGACCCCTTCCGTCATCACGTCGGTTCGGGCGAAGGCGCCACAGAAGTTGACCACGAGGGTCTTCACCTTGGGATTTGAGAGCACCAGATCCAGTGCCGGCGTCGCCAGAGTGTAGGACTGGCCTCCGATCTCCAGGAAATTGGCTGGGTTGCCTCCGTAGTGCCTCACGGCGTCCATGGTGGTCATGGTGAGTCCGGCGCCGTTGGCGAGAATGCCGATTTCGCCGTCGAGTTCGATATACGTCAGACCCAGTTCGCGTCCGCGTGCCTCAAGGTCAGTCAGCTTATCGGGAACGCCTGCACCGGTGATGTCTTCCTGCCGCGCCTTCGACAGGTCATCGAGGGTGAACTTGCAGTCGAGGGCGACGACCCCTCCGCCCGCGGTGATGGCCAGCGGATTGATCTCGACCAGCTCCGCATCTCGCGACCGCCACACGTCGTAGAGACGCACGAGAACATCCGCTACGGCGTCCTGCACATCGCCGAGGTCGAGGCCTTCCAGTACGGCTGTAGCGCCAGCCGAATCGAAACCCTGCCGAATATCGACGATGAGGCGGCGAACCGCGTCCGCGTCATGAGCGGCCGCCTCCTCGATATCCATCCCGCCGAGCGTCGAGAACAAGACCAGGGGGCCCTTGCTCGCGGTGTCATTGAGCACGGCGGCATAGAGTTCGCGGGAGATATCTGCCTGTTCCTCGACGAGCACGCGCTCGACCGTATGTTCACCGATCGTCATGCCGAGGATGTCGCGCGCCGCCTCCTGTGCCTCGGCCGGGTCGACCGCGGGCTTGATGCCACCCGCCTTGCCGCGTTTTCCGGTAGGGACCTGAGCTTTCACGACGACGGGACCCAATGAACCGGCCGCTTTCGCTGCCTGTTCAGGCGTTGTCGCGGTCTGCCCGCGTGGGATGGCAATTCCGGCGGCCGCTAGTAGCGGCTTCGCCGCGTGTTCCTCAAAATCCATTGTGAGTTAGTTCGATAAGATCACTGGCCGTGGCGGGCGAAATAGGTGCCGAACAGGTCCTCTTCCTTGGGCGTTTCATCAGGGATCACTGTCGAGAGATGCGTGACGTTGATGAAGTTCCGATAGTTGAGGTTCTCGGTAATTGAATTGCCGCCCCAGGTTCCGCAGCCCATGCTGAGCGTGAAGTTGAGGCCATTGTCGAAAGCTCCGCCATTGCCGATGGCATGGGCCTGATTGACGAGGACGCGAACGACGTCGAGTTCCTCGGCGAGCTTTCGCATGCGGCCCGAATCGGTCGAATGTAAACCGCATGAATGCCCAGCTCCTTGATAGGCAAGAATGCCCCGGACGACCTCGATGGCGTCATCGAAATCCTTGGCCCGGTAGATGGTGAGGGCGAGCGATAGTTTTTCACCCGAGAAGGGGTAGTCCTTGCCGGCACCCGTCTCTTCGACGAGGAAGAATCTTGCTTTCTTCGCTTCCTCCGGCAGGCCCGTTATCTCGGCAAATACGTCAGGGTCTTTTGCGATGACGTGGCGGTTGAGTTTCCCATCAACCCACAAGTTGTCCTGAATCTTTTGCTTCTCGTCCGCGTCCGCGAGATAGCCACCCTCCGCTTCCAAGGCGGCGATGGCCGCGTCATACGCCTTATCCACGATGATGATGGCGTTTTCGGACGAGCACGAGGTGGCGTTGTCGAAGGTCTTGGAAAGTCGGATCTTTGCCGCCGCGTCAGCGAAGTCGGCGGTTTCATCGATGATCACGGGCGCATTGCCAAGACCGACCCCGATGGCGGGCTTGCCGCTGCTGTAGGCGCGGCGCACGTTGTCCTGCGAACCCGTCACGACCACGAGGTCTGAGGCATCCATCAGCTTCTGCGTCAGAGACTTGGATACGCGTGGCAGGACCTGAACGAGGTCCTTGGGATGGCCGGCGCGGGCGAGTTCAGCTCGCATCATCTCGGCAACGCCCGCCGTCGCTGAAAGGCCGGCGGGAGAGGGGGCGAGAACAACGGCATTGCGGCCCTTGACCGCAAGCATCGACTTGTTGACCGGCGTGGCTGCGGGATTGGTTGAAGGGCAAACCGCTGCGATGATCCCGACGGGCTTGGCATATTTGACGAGTCCCCGGTCGGGAAGTTCCTCGATGATCCCAACAGTCCGGGCATCCTCACGCAGAAGGTCGCGCAGCGTGCCGAACGTCTTTCGACGGTTCTTGGTAATTTTATCTTCGACGTTACCGAGTCCGGTATCGCGAACGGCAGTTTCCGCCAGTTCCCGAGCGCGTTCGGGTTTGTAGATTGCCCAGGCAAGGGCGGTGACCGCATCGTTTACGGCTTCCTGATCCGCATCTGCAAAGGCATCCATTGCGGCACGCCCATTGGCGATCAATTCCGCGATGATCGCATCCTCTTGGGCATTCTGATCAACGGCGGGTGCAGCTTCCTTCAGCGCCATGAAGTCGTTCCTTGTCGGTCTGATCGTTTCGAGGAGATGTAGAAATATCCCGCTGAGGCGCTGACAGCAAGTGGGTGCGGCATCTCACGAAAGCCGGTGTGATTGTTCCGTGATAAACGGGTAGGATCGTTGCGTGCTGAGGTATTCCGCGCGCCGGGCGAGAGAGGGTGGCTTGATGGATGACACAGGCGTACCGACGATTGACCTGGACCCCTTTTTGAAGGGCGCTCCCAGCGACCGGCAAGCGGTTGCCCGGGC
>CENY01021199.1_pt1 | contig 10033 bp, 7 predicted proteins | sample 356181 | NCBI WGS metagenome assembly CENY01 (sample SAMEA2619840, study PRJEB7988) | marine metagenome | isolation source: saline water (ENVO:00002010), including
GGCAATTGGCTCGTGAAGTTGACGATCTTAATCGTATTGTTAATGAAAAAGAATCCATGATGACTGAGTCAATTACCCTAGCCGCCCGACAATATCACCAGCTAGGGACACTTGAAGATCTCTCACAATATGTTTTGTCGATTGAAAAACAAATTATTAATTCAATGGATCTGGTTCGTAAAGCAGAGGAATTATCACTGTCAGCTCGTGATGAGCGAGAGAATATTCGCAACGATAGGGATAAAGCTCGTGCGCAGCTTCAGTCGCTGACCAACCAACTAATGCTATTAGCGGCGAAACTTCCAGGTATAAACACAGACGACCTGGCAGAAAAGGAATTTTCTGATGCTCGAGTAGTACGTGTCCTCCGTGACCAGATTCGTACGGAATGGAAAACTGAAAATGATCGCGTAATGACTGAAATTGAGGGTGTCATAGCAGAAAAGAATGTTTTAAGTCAAAAACTGTCCAGAGAACTGGCCCGAGCATTTCCTGATAACGAAATCCACGATCGTCGTACGTTCGATGTACTTTTGGGAGAAGAGAGGGACAAGCTTGTGAAGGCATCAGGTCAAATCGAGCTTATACGGTCGAAAGTGGAGCGTGCAGAAGGCATAGGTGATGAGCTCCAGAAGCAGCAGCAATATTTGGAATCTTTTGAGGCATTGAGAAGAGATCTTACCGATTCTCGGTTTGTTCGATTTCTTCTGGAAGGGGAACGCACTGAACTTGCTAGACTCGCATCAGAGACCTACTCGGTACTTTCGAATGGTCGTTACAGTTTCACACGGGATGGAAATTTCAACGTTGTGGATGGGTCGATCGATGGTACAGAAAGGAGCGCTCGAACACTTTCTGGCGGAGAAACATTTTTAGCATCTCTCTCATTGGCAATAGCCTTGTCTGAAATGGTGACTCGGGAAGACGGAAGACTCGAGGCATTTTTCCTGGATGAAGGATTCGGCACCTTAGATGAAGAACATCTTGACTTAGCAATGAGTGGGATAGAACAACTTACCTCCGGAGAGGGAGATCGACTCGTACTTTTGGTGTCACACGTCGCTTCACTAAGGGACAGACTTGAAGATGTCATAGAGTTGGCACGCGACGTCAATAACGGAAATACCATCGTTTTATCAGGTTTGAAGGGTCCAAACTAGTGCCCGTTGGCTATCGCGTTGGGGAGGCGTATGGTATACCGTCATGATGAGCAACGGCTCGCAGCTAATTCTATTTCGACTCGTGAGAGTGGCCGTCAGCCACCGGCAAAGATTTCTGTGGACGATAGCTGTGATGATTGGGGCTGTCATATTTACAGTCTCCTTACCCGAGTTAATCGGATGGGCGATTAATACCGGATTGAATCTCCGGATAGAAGACGGCATCGAAATTGAACCATCCTGGGGACAAATTTCCCTGATGTGTTCGATGGTAATGATTACAGCCGTCATTCGTGGATTGTTGGCATACCTGCAGATTTATCTAGGTGAAGCATTGTCTCAGAGAGTAGCTTACGATTTACGGAACCAGTTGTATGATCATCTGCAACATCTGTCGTTTGGATTTCACGACAAATCAGAAGTCGGCGAAATTATGCAGCGTGCGACCCAAGATATTGAAGGTATTCGCTTCTTTGTGACCATGGGAGTCGCTCGATTTGTGTTCATTGCACTTCTAATTGTGTCGGCTGTAGCTCTGATCGTGATGGAAAACTGGCGTGTCGGGTTGGTGGCCATTGGTTTCGTTCCTGTCGTCGGTATTTATGCATCCGTGATGTCTCTCAGGATGCGGCCGATATGGCTAAATATAGTGCAACTACAGGGCAGGATGGGGACCGTCTTACAGGAAAATCTAGTTGGGCAACGAGTCGTGAAAGCATTTTCTCGCCAGCATTTTGAGCAAGAAAAGTTTGATAACAAAGTGGACGAACTTTTCCACGAGTCTTACAGGACTTCTAAATATATGGCGGTTAATGAGCCAGTGTTGCAAGGGGCATGGTTGATTGCTGTGGCACTTATTTTTTGGGTGGGTATCAAGGAAATTCAAGCGGATCGTTTGCTTCCGGGCGACCTAATTAAGTTCCAAATATATTTGGTGCTCTTACAAGTGCCGGTCAGATCATTAGGATTTGTTGTCAATATAGTTGCACGAGCTTTTTCTTCAGGCCGTCGGCTGTATGCACTTCTTGATAGAGAGTCACCTGTTCAAAATTCCCCTTCAGCCCAGATGATTCAGCCGGGACAAGGGGAAGTGATTTTCGAAGGCGTCAATTTTGAGTACGATGCGGGAAGAAGAGTTTTAGAAGACATCAGTATTCACGCGAAACCGGGCGAAACAGTTGCTTTGCTAGGACCAACAGGTTCTGGTAAGACGAGTATAGTGAATTTGCTACCCCGTTTTTATGACACAACAGACGGTCGTGTCCTGATTGATGGTGAGGACGTTCGGGATGTCACCTTGAACAGTTTGCGTCAGGCGGTGGGTCTAGTGCAACAAGACGTGTTCTTGTTTTCAGCTACCATTCGAGAAAATTTGGCTTATGGGAAGCCAGATGCAACAGACGAAGAAATTATTGCGGCATCTAAGGCTGCTAGGCTTCATGACTATATTGACTCGCAGCCAGATAAGTACGATACGTGGGTAGGGGAACGCGGTTCCACACTCTCGGGTGGTCAGCGTCAGCGTGTTGCCATCGCTCGGACGCTGCTGCTTGACCCAAGGATCCTGATTTTTGACGATTCCACAGCGGCCGTGGATATGCGTACCGAGTATCTGATTCAAGAGGCCCTCAGAACGCTTATGGCTAACAGGACTACCTTTCTGATTGCGCAACGACTGCGCACGGTGCGAGAAGCTGACCAGATATTAGTTATGAGGGAAGGTCGTATTGTGGAGCGAGGCAAACATGAAGAGCTTCTGGCTGCAAATGGCTTCTATAAAGAAATTTACGATTTAGAGCTGAAAGATCAGGAAGATGCAGCAGTCGCTCAATTAGAAGCGGGTGGTGAATAGCATGGCTTACTGGGGTGGTGGCGGTGCAGGGGGGTGGAGCCAGGGGCAAGGCCCTGCACAACGCGGTGGTAGATCTGATGGCTGGGATTACGACGAGCTTGGCAAAATTTATGATGTAGATCTCTTGAAACGACTGATACCTTTCATGGCCCCCTACAAATGGAGGACAGTCGCAGCTGTATTTTCAATGCTTCTCGTTTCCGCTACCACATTCTCTCAGCCTTATTTCATGGCCGAAGCCTTGAGAAATATTACATCTGCACTTATTGAATGGAAGGAAGTCAGGGATTCCACAGGTGGAGCGGAAGCTCAGCTTCTCCTCGACGAACTCAATCAAATGGTGTTGTCGTACGGGATCCTTCTAATGGGCCTAGCCAGCGTTGCCTTTGTCGGAATGTTCTTTCAGAGGAGATTGACTGGTTATATAGGTCACAACATCTTGCGGTATCTCCGCAGCGAGATGTTTCGTCACCTGAATCGACTATCGATGCCGTTCTACGATAAAGAGGAAGTTGGTCGCGTGATGTCCCGGGTTACGTCCGATGTGACCACGCTGCAGGAGCTTATGACGACGGGATTCCTGACAGTTTTGGCAGATATTTTTGGACTTGGCCTGATCGTATTTTTTATGTTTATCCTCGACCCGATGTTGGCAGTTGTCTCATTGTCCGTGATACCAGTTCTAATGATTTTTATGGCCATTTGGCAAAAGTATGCAGCGCGAGCCTTTATTCGGACTAGAGTGGCAATTGCTCTAGTGAACTCCAACATCAACGAGAACGTATCAGGAATCAGAGTGGTTCAGGCACTGCGCAGAGAGAAAAAGAATCTCGAGCAATTTGATGAGCTCAATTCTGAAAATTTTGATTCGAATATGCAGGCAGTCAGACTGCAGGGCATGGTGATGCCCACTGTTGAAGTTCTTTCATCGATTGCGACTGTTGCTGTTCTTATTGTTATAGCAATGCGGGTATTTGATGGCAGTCTCGATCCGGTCGATGCGGCAGCTTTCGCACTTGGATTTTTACTTTACATTCAACGATTCTTCAATCCGGTCCGCGACATAGTGCTTCAGTACACACAGTTGCAGAGGGCAATGGCGGGTGCGCATAGAATTTTTGAGGTACTCGATACCAAGCCTGTTATATATGACAAGTCCGAGGCACATGAATTTAAAAAAATCGAAGGTCGCGTGGATTTTGAGCAGGTGGATTTTGAGTATTTGCCGGATATTCCTGTGCTACGTAAGTTCGATCTTCATGTCGAGCCAGGTGAAACCATTGCACTGGTCGGGCATACTGGAGCAGGTAAGACGTCCATCACTGCGCTGATTGCGCGATTTTATGATATTCAAAGTGGTCACGTCCGTGTGGATGGATACGACGTGAGAGATATAAACTTATCGTCACTGACAAGGAGAATGTCGGTAGTGCTCCAGGAGCCGTATTTATTCTCAGGTACGATCGCCAGTAACATTCGTTATGGTCGATTGGATGCAACAGATGAAGAAGTCAGACAAGCCGCCACTGCAGTTGGTGCCGATGAGTTTGTGATGGAGTTGCCAGATGGTTACAACACACAGCTTCATGAGCGAGGTCAGAATCTATCAGTTGGGCAGAGACAATTGATCTCTTTTGCGCGTGCACTGGTTGCTGACCCGGCAATACTAGTCTTGGATGAAGCAACAGCAAACATCGATACCGCCACGGAAAAGGTCATTCAGGAAGCTCTTTCTAGGATGTTGAGAGGGAGGACATCGTTTGTTATCGCACACCGACTCTCAACGATTCGAAGTGCCGACAGAATTGTCGTGATGTCTGAAGGGGAAATCATAGAAATCGGCAATCATGATCAATTAATGGACTTGAATGGGCATTATGCCGACTTATATAGAATGGGTTTTCAGGAAATATCCGGTGAAGACGCACTGTCAGAGACGACCCAAGGTTAAAATCAGGCATTCATATGGATAAGCATCAACTTAAAGAACGCCTAGAGAGTGACACGGTAGCGTACTGGGATCTCCTTGGAATACAAATACTTGCAGTGCATCGTCCTGGTGATGTTGAATTGTCACTTGAAATGCGTCCTGAACTCGAAACCCGGATCACTGGGATTATGCATGGTGGTGCGATCTCTTCATTGATTGATTCTGCTGCTGGAGCAGCTGTTTCGACGACCAGAGGCGAGGATGATGATACATGGCAAGGACAAGCGACCCTTGACTTAAATGTGACATTTTTGAAGCCCGCCAAGACGGTGGCCATTGCGAGAGCAACGATACTTCGGGCGACAAAGTCGCTAGCATTTGTGGCAGTAGACGTGAAAGATGCGAATGAAGAACTTTTGGCTATCGGCAGGGCGACCTATACCATTATCCGGTCTCGTTAACTAGATCCGTGGGATCCAAGAAAAGCGCCTTGCCGCCACGATCGATCCAATAATTCCCCACCCGGTGAGGGCAGCCAGATGACCCCATTCAAAACCAGATGCATCCTGAAATGGATCGAATGCTGTTATTAAGGAGTGCGAAAGATGATACACAGGAAAGAGCGATCCAATAAAGGATAGCCAATCCGGCGCCTCATGGAGAGGAATAAAAATATCAGAAATAAATAGAAGCGGAAGTATAGATGCATTTACAATGGCCGGAGCTGCATCGGAGTTTGGGATTAACGAAGTCATCGCAAGTCCTAGAGCCGAGAATGTCACTATTCCTAGGATGGCACTTATTGTCGCTGCTGGCAGCGTGTTGGTTGGTAGCTGTACGTCATAAATAATTCGACCGAATGTCAAAACTATCGCAATAAGTATCAAGCCGATAAACACTAAATGTAAAACCTTCGACATAATAAATAATCTGACGGGGAGCGGAGTCGCATACACCTGCTTAAGGAATCCGCCATCACGTAGGATTGTCATCTGCATGGCGAGGCTGGTGTAACTTACATTCACAATAGATAGAGCAAGTATCGACGGAATGTAAAATGTCGCCATATCCGCTGACTTTCCACTGGGTGTCGTGATCTCATCGTCACCAAAAATTGTTGTAAAAACGAAGAGGAAAACCAATGGGAATACGAAGGTAAATACTGCGGCGGCTGGATTCCTCCAAAAGGATTTATTATCGAACTTGAATTGCATCCACAAGCGACTCATGCGGGCCTGCCAGTCTTCGAATAGTTTTCCACAGTTTCTATATAGATATCTTCCAATGTACGTGTTTTCACCTGTAAATTTCTTAGATTGACGGACTGCTGCTTCGCGAGAGTAGTGAGTTGATACAGGTCATTTGCTGCATCTGTACTTTCCATCGCGGAAAAGCCATCCAGTCCCAAACTGAGAGAGAATTTAAGATCGGTCTGAAGCATTTCATTGAATTGCGGAGTAGCGTTAAAAGAAATACGGGACCGTTGAGATTTGCTTTGTAGATCTTGCTTGGACCCGATAAGAGCGATTTCTCCGGAAACCATTATGCCAATCGATGAGGCTAGAAATTCAGCTTCCTCCATATAGTGCGTGGTTAGCATGACGGTGCAACCTAGATTTGTTAAGTTGTGAATCATTTCCCAAGAGGCGCGCCTCGCCTGTGGGTCAAATCCGGTGGTTGGTTCGTCCAAAAAAAGAATATCTGGTTGACCAATCAGAGCTATACCGACGTCCAGTCGTCTTTTCTGACCACCTGAAATTCTTTTTACAACAGCGGCTGATTGATCCTGTAAACCGACAAGCTCAAGTACTTCATTGGTGCTCCGAGAGTCCTGATAGTACGAACCAAACAAGTCAAGAGTTTCCCGAACAGTAAGGTATGTGTTTGCCCCAGTCTGCTGAAGTACGATACCCACTCGCTCCCGAAATTCCGGCATTCGATTAGTAGGATTAAATCCCAGTACTGATACTTCGCCACCCGTGGCTTGTCGATACCCTTCAAGAATTTCTATGGTGGTTGTTTTGCCGGCACCGTTTGGTCCCAGCAGTGCGAATACTTCACCCGGCATCACGTCGAAACTTATATCGTGGACAGCTGCAACATCCCCATAGGATTTTTTCAGTCCACGCACTGATATTGCCGGTTCAGAGATAATTCCCATACTCCGATTCTAGAACAGCAGAGACGACAGTTTTCGTTGGTATTCTCTTGTTATTTCATGTTCCTGTCCAAGTACATTGAAGATGTCCAGTGCGCCCAATCGGCCACCATCATCTCTGACTGACCGATCTAATTTAATCGCAGCGAGGAAATGATCCAAGGAGATTTGCCATTCACCTTGCAGGGCTGTTCTGCAACCCAAAATATAGTGAGCCTCTGCCAGTTCTGCAGCATCAATTTCAGTGCTTCCGAGTAGATCGTCACTACGTTTCACATCAGCGTCATCAGAACCTCCTCGGAGGAAGCGTATCCTCGCCAGCTGCCTGCTCGCACTTGGCTCCTTTGGATATTGTTTGAGGATTGATTCCGCGTCATCCAATTGACCTTCTTCGACTAGAATTGCTCCGATACCTGCATTTGCACGGGCATGATTTGGGTCACGTTCGAGTGCTTCTTCGAAAAAAGCTCGAGCTTCGACCAAGTTGCCTGTCCTCAGTGCTTCAGCTCCCTTCAACATTGATTCGTCAGATGGGGAAGGCGCAAGTTTTGTGAAGAAATCACGAACCTGATTTTCAGGGAGAGCTCCTAGAAACTTATCTACAGCTTGTCCGTCCTTGAAAGCAAAGACAGCCGGTATCGAACTTATTTCAAAGGCAGAACTCACCTGCGGATTTTCATCAGTATTGATCTTTACAAGTCGCACCTTGCCATCGAACTCCTTAGTAATCTTTTCAAGAGTTGGTCCTAGTACTCTGCAGGGACCGCACCAAGGCGCCCAGAAATCCACAATTGTAGGAATCTGTTTTGATGCTTCGACCACCTCTACCATGAAAGTCTGGTCGGTCGCATCAACAGCAATGTTACCTGTGGATTGAGTCTGAGTGAGGTCAATGGTCATTCTTAAGTCCACTCCCTATGGCGAGTATGGGTTCGGATTCGGGCCAAGTTGTGTAGCCAGCACCCGTTGTGCTTCTTCCACAAATTCTACCAGTAATGGTCGTGTATCACGGGGGTCAATAATGTCTTGCCCAGTGGCCTCTGCCGTCCGGAATGGTGATGCAATTGCCTGTAGTCGAGCCTCTATCTCTGCCGTTTTTGCGGCAGGATCGTCAGATTCGCGAATTTCCCGAGCGTACGCGGCTGAAGTACCTCCCTGAATATGCATCGAGCCCCAGCGTGCGCTAGGCCACGCCCATCGTCGGAACATTCCGGTGGGTCTGTGATGACTCTGTCCCGCAACTCCGTACATTCTCCCCATCACCACCTGTGCCCAGGGCATGCGGCTATCACAGGTCACCATTACCAACCGAGCACCTGCACGTTCGATGCCTCGCCTTTCACTGTCAATTCCTACCATAAATCCAGGCTCATCAGTAAGTGTGATGAGAGGTAGATGGAACGTGTCACATAGCCTTATTAGCCGCATTACTTTCTCGCCTGCATCCACATCAGTGGTGCCGCCAAATATCTTTGTATTGTTCGCCATGATCCCGATAGGGTACCCGTTGATACGTGCTAAACCAGTTATGCGCGCTCGACCGTATTTGGGGGCTATTTCAAAGAAAGAGTCAGTGTCTACAACCGAGTCGATGATCTTGTGGCTATCGTAGGTCATTCGCTGATCTCGAGGTATTGCTGAGATCAAGCTTTCATCTCGTCTATTAGGGTCGTCGGTTGGCTCAGTTCGAGGGGCCATTTCGTGTACATTCGAGGGAAGGTATGACAAGAACGTCTTAATTATCTCAAATGCTTCCTCCTCAGTTTCGGCTAAGTTATCTACCACGCCCGATATACCGATATGCACTCTATGATCGCCGAGATCTTCTTTTGTAATGTCGTATCCGAGTGCAGCCTTCACCACAGGGGGGCCACCAGGGAACACCTGGCTTATTCCTTTCACCATCACACTGAAATGTGACAAAGGTGTTTCGACCGCTGGGAGCCCCGCCACAGAGCCGAGTGCTGCTGAGACTACAGGTACCAGTCTTAGCAGCTGAATATCGCGTTGGGTGTTGATGTTTCCGTCGGGTACATACGTTCGCCCGAGTTCCTCGAACCCACGTACTGACCCTCCCGCAGCATCCTGTAATCGGACATACGGGACCTGCCATTCTAGAGCACGGTCTTTGGTGTCGAGTTCGCCACCGAGGCCACCAGCAGAACCGCCACCAGATCCACCACGGACGGTGAAATCACCAGCATCAACCGCTACCTGCCTCCCATCGACTTCCGCAAATCCTTTGACTGCTCCTTTTGGAAGGAAACTCTCAAGTTCTAGACCATTTTCACTGTAGGTGGCGGTGCCAACTAGGGGTGAAATTTCACGCCAAGTGCCAGGATCGACAAACTTTGCCACTCGTTCCCGCGCCGTGAGTTTCCCTCGACGCTTTTGTTCTGCTATGCCAGCTTCGCCACCCATTTGTTCAGCGAGATGTTTACGTTTTTTGATTTCTTCAACTTCAGCTTCCCAGGACACGATTTACTCCTTACATAGTTCTCGAAGGATAATTGCTAGTCGGCTCAGGAGCCATTCGGCTGAACATATACCTTATGCTCTGATTACTGCGGGATGTGCCGATTGGGAAATTTATCGTCGTTATCGTGAGGTTCTGTGATGATTAGCTTGAAGAGAAATAACAAAGGAGAGTTCGTTGAGGCGAAAGGGCGGCGCAGCCGGAAAAGTTCTATTTATCAACCGAACCAAACCGAGCAGTTCAAACTGAGTCGAGGCAAGTTTGAAGATTTTTTATCGTGCCAACGGTGTTTTTATCTGGATCGGGTGATGGGATTAGCTTCCCCTGGAATGCCGGGTTGGGCCCTGAATTCACTAACTGACGAGTTACTGAAGAAAGAATTCGATATATGTAGAGCAACGGGCACACCTCACAGGCTTTTTAAAGAATCTGGTCTTATAGATGTTGTCCCCTTTCA
>CENY01024382.1_pt1 | contig 10029 bp, 11 predicted proteins | sample 356181 | NCBI WGS metagenome assembly CENY01 (sample SAMEA2619840, study PRJEB7988) | marine metagenome | isolation source: saline water (ENVO:00002010), including
TCTTGACCCGCAACGTTACCGGCGGACGATCGAGTTCATCACGCAGGTCTTCCAGTTTGCAGGCGGCAGGGAGAAGCCCTGATGATTCCAGCGCCCGTTCGGTGGATCGAAGCGCCTGATCGGATCCGCCGGCTAGCACCACCGCATGCAAAGCGGCTGTATCCCAGGGGATTAGCCGGCCCTTTGCATCGGTCCGGTTGCTGAGAACTTCTGTGGGGAACTCCATGGTTCGGTCACCGCTGCTGTCGCGACGTGTCGCAATTCGCGGATTTCAACGGAGTCGAGGCTAAAGGTCAACGATCAAATTGTAATTTTGTTATATTCTCAGCGTTTTTCACAAAATGCGACAGAGTTCACAATTTAGCCAGTCTCTCGCGGCAGTCCCAGATCCCGGTCGTCCCCGGAGGTGAACATGAGGTCCATGTCATAAATCTGCCAGCCAACGTCCGGCACGAAGCGCACTTTGTCGGCATAAGTCCCCATGAAGATCCATACACTGTCTTCCCGAGCATGCCACGCCTGCAGATAGCTGGTCATCGTCCCCTCTCCGGACACCACCTCACCCGCGTCGTCCATGATCAGGTCCGTGACATCCACCACCTGAGAACCCACCAGATGCTGCGTGGATACGTAGTTGGCCAACGCCCGGTTGGCCACCTCCGCCCACCCATCCGGCCCCTTGGCTTCAAGGCGCACTTCGCCATCGGTGGATGTACGAATGCGCGCGTCCGGCGTGAAAATTTCGTGATAGATAGCGTTGCCCTGAGCTATAGCCTCGCGCGTATTGACGCCAAGAAGATCCGTCGCCTTAGCGTACTTTCTCCGCAGATATTCGATATCCAGCCGCGCAAGCGCTATCTCGCCGCGGGTGGCCGGACGGCCACCTCCTCCCGCTGATGCAGATTCAGCCATCACTGCCTCCTGTTGTTTGTGCCAGGGCTACAGGCCCGATTTGCCCGCCTCACGAATCATGGGCTGGTATTCATCGAAGGCCGGGCCATTCGGCGTAGCCCCAGTGGTCATTCCAGCATCAGTTGTGAGCGTGTGTCCGTTGGTATATCCCGACTCATCGCTGGCCAGCCATAGCGCCGCGTTGGCCACGTCTTCGGCAACCCCAGGACGGTTCAAAAGCGGTGAGGCCGAAGCCAACGCCTGCTTGGTTGCCTCGATGGCTGTGGGATCACCGGTCGTGACGTTGGCTACCATGGCGGTGGCCATGCTTCCGGGTGATATCGCATTCACACGGATTCCGTAACGACACAATTCCGCACCCGCGTTTTTAGTAAGGCCTATCACAGCATGCTTAGCAGCACAGTAGGCATGAGGACCCAGCCCGCCCATGATACCGGCTGTGCTCGACATGCTGATGATTGAACCGGACTGCTGCGGCTTCATCACCCGGGCAGCATGCTTGACGCCATAGAACACGCCGTTGAGCAGGATATCCAGCGTCAGCTTCCACTCATCTGTGGGCGTCGTGTCGATGGGGCCCACGGCGCCCACGATGCCCGCGTTGTTGTACATGATGTCGAGCCGACCGAACTCGTTCACAGCCGTGTCCACCATGTTCGCAATGTCGTCTTCCGAGGTAACGTTGCAGCTCACGAACACGGCGTCATCGCCAAGCTCCTCCGCCAGCGCCTGACCAGGCGCCTCCTGGATGTCGCCCAGCACGACCTGGCAGCCCTCGCTGACGAACAGCCGCGCCGCGCACGCTCCAAAACCACTGGCCGCGCCGGTAATGGCCGCCACCTTCCCTGCTAATCGTGAGCCCATAACTCCCCCACTGAACTGGTTATTTTTCGGACGTCCATACTATAAGCCAATACGGCTACAATCGAGAGTTTGCATCGACTCGGGAGGCGCAGATGGGGATGACCCCGTATGAGACCATAGCCGTGGAACAACGCGGCGCCGTGGACTGGTTGACCCTCAACCGTCCCGAATCCTTGAACGCGATCAACACGCCCATGGTCACGGAACTGAGGGACTATTTCGGCTCGCTGCACGAGAACGACAGCACGCGCATTGTGGTGATGCGCGGTGCGGGCCGGGCCTTCTGCGCGGGGCTCGACATCAAGCAGGCCACCGCCAACACCCACCAGCGGCCGTTCGGCGCCGGCATGGGTTTCCAGGGCTATCTGGCCGAGGTGTACATCCGCATGCGGCGCTGCCCTCAACCCATCATCTCGTTGGTACAGGGCCCGGCGTGCGGCGGTGGATTCGCCTTCGTGCTGGCGTCAGACATCCGTATCGCGGCCGAAAACGCGCGCATGAACGCCGCGTTCATTCGCATCGGCCTGTCCGCATGCGACATGGGGGTGAGCTACTTTCTGCCGCGCCTGGTGGGCACGTCGGTGGCCTCGGAGCTGATGCTGACTGGCCGCTTCATTCACGCGCAGCGTGCCCTGGCCACCGGCCTGGTCTCCGAGGTGGTGCCCGACGGCCAGCTGGAGGCAGCTGCGCAGCCCTATATTGACGAGATGCTCACGACCTCGCCCATGGGCCTGCGGCTCACCAAGGAGGGCCTGAACATAGCGGTGGATGCGGGCAGCCTGGAAGCGGCCATGGCCATAGAGAACCGCAATCAGGTGCTGTGCTCCACCACCAGCGACGCCAAGGAAGGTATGCGGGCTTTCGTGGAGAAACGCGCGCCCAACTACACAGGAAGCTGACACCATGAGTCAAAACGACGCACTCGCCGAGCTGCTGGAAATCGAAACCATCAAGAAGCTCTCTTATCTGTACTCACGGGCCTGCGACCGCCTTGATCGGGCGCTGCTGGAAAAGGTGTACTGGCCCGACGGCGGCGACGACCACGGCGCGTTCAAGGGCAGCGCGCCCGACTACATCGACTGGGTAATGAACCTGCTGGCAGGCTGGACCTCCAGCCACCACGACAACACCAACATCCTCATCGAGCTGAACGGCGATCAGGCCACTGGAGAGGTGCATTGGACCGGCTACTACCGCTACGAGGTGGACGGCACGCCAATGGATCAGCTATCCGCGGGCCGCTACCTGGACCGCTACGAGAAGCGCCTGGGTGAATGGCGCATCGCCTACCGAACCTGCTTATCGGAGTGGAGCCGGGTGATTCCGGTGGAGGCGGACTGGCGCGAGGGTGGCAGGAATATCGGGCGCCGTGACGAACAAGACGCTCTGTATGAGTTGCAGCGCAGGGGCTGGCGCATATAGCCTAGGCGACGCAAGAGAGGGGAGAGCATCTTGGAACGGTTGAAGAAGTCGACGATCGCCTACTACAGCCTGGCGGATCTACCCATCGCCATGTCGCTGTTTCCAGTAGCCGTATTCATCCCCCGCTTCTGGGCCAGCGACATGGGCGTTTCGTTGGCCCTGCTAGCGACCATTGGCATCGGCGTTCGTATCGTCGACGTCATCACCGATCCGTTGATGGGCTACATCAGCGACCATACCCGCAGCCGCTTTGGGCGCCGCAAGCCCTGGGTGTTCCTGGCCACCCCCATCATGATGGCGTCCATCTGGATGCTGTTCATGCCACCGGCGAACGCGAGCGTGGTGCACTACACCATTTGTACCTTCGGACTGTCGATCGCCACCACGATGCTGCTCATTCCCTACTATGCCTGGGGTGCGGAGCTCTCCACCGATTACAACGAGCGCTCGGCGGTCACCGGTGGCCGGGCCATGGCTGGCATCGCCGGTAGCCTGGCCGCACAGCTGGTCCCCGGGGGCGCGCTGCTGTTCTTCGGCATCGGCGGCAGCAGCGAGGTGCTGATGATGGTGGGCACCACCATGCTGGTACTCATGCCAATTTGCGTCTCTCTGTGCCTGTGGCGGGTACCGGAGCCCCAGACGCACCAGGACTCCGTGGTGCCCGTGCTCAAGGGGCTCAAGATCATGTGGCAGAACCGCCCGTTCAAGCAGCTGGTGCTGGCTTTCATGATCGGTTCCATCGGAACCAGCATCACTACACCACTCTACCTCTTCTTCATCGCCGACTGGTTGGGCGCAGAAGAAAAAGCCATCTACATGCTGACCTTCTTCTTCCTATCCAGCTTCGCAGCGGTCCCGTTCTGGGTATGGTTGGCGGCGAAGATCGGCAAGCACCGCGCCTACCTGGCCGCGTTCTTCTTGCTTGCTTTCGCCCACCCCCTCTACCTACTGCTGGGGCCTGGTGACTTCTGGTGGATGCTGCCAATCACGCTGCTCACCGGATTTGCCGGCGGCGGTTTCTCGGCAACCCTGCCCAATTCCATGAAAGCCGACGTCATCGATCTGGACACGCTCAACAGCGGAGAGAATCGCGCCGCGTTATTCTTCTCCTCCTGGTCGTTCGCGCAGAAAGCCACGGGAACCATCGGCGGCAGCCTGGCGCTGTTCGGCCTGGCCCTGTTTGGCTTCGATCCGGTACCTGGCGCCACCAACGGTCCCGATGAGCTGTTTGGCTTGCGCTTCCTGTTCTCCACGTTCCCGTCGCTGTTCTTCCTCACCGGCGCTGCCATCGTGTGGAGTTATCCGATCACGGAGGAACGTCAAAAGGAGATCCGGCGCCAGATCGAGGAGCGCGAGGCCCAACAGGCGGCGGCAGCCGGGTCCACCTAACAGCACCTGCCCAAAACCCGCCGGAACCCGACGGGCCTCCATGAGGTTCCGGGATTTCCACAAGCTCCTGAAGGAGTGGGTCGAGAAACCCTGACAATGCGTGCGAGCGCTGCCTGTTTCTTTGACAGGTAGCGCCCCAACTTCTAGGGTGGACAAATGGCCAACCCCGCACCCGGATTCGACCAGCACCCCAACTACTCGGTAGTCATAGAACCGTCGAGCACTCGCGTGCAGGTGCATGCGGGTGAGGTGCTGGTCGCAGACAGCACTAACCCGTTGAAGCTCTCCGAGTCCAATCTCCCCCAGGTGTGGTACCTGCCCTTGGCGGATGTGGATCAATCCCTATTGGAACGTAGCGATACCTCCACCTACTGCCCATTCAAAGGGCGCGCGAGCTATTGGAGCATTCGCACCCACGCAGGCGTCACCGAAGACGCCATCTGGACCTACGAAGAGCCATTCGATGAGTGCGCGCCGCTAGCAGGCTACGTGGCGTTCTACCCCAACAAGGTCCGTATCCACCCCGACGCTCAGGACTGAAAATCGGTCTTCAGGTGGCGGCTGATGTCGCCAGGATTGTCCAGATAGATTTCCCGCGTGCGGATGAACCAACCCTGCAGATCGAGCTTGAACACATCCACGTAACGACCACCCGCAATCAGCGTGTTCTGGCCATTCAGGTTCTGGTACACGGTGAAATAGCTGCGCACATCCGCCTGATCAACCGCGTTGTTGAAACTGCAAGCTATGTTGGTGATCACGTGCTTGGTACGCGGCGTGGTCTCGCCCCGCACGTACGGCACCTCGTTCTCGTCGGCATCGTAGAATCGAATGATGTCGCTGTAGTGACCGCAAACGGCTTCCGTTCCTTCGAGGCTGCCGCCGTCGGGCATGAGGATGCTGCCTTTGGCGAACAACATGCCCACCGTCTCCATGTCGCCATAATCGATGGCTTCCGCGTAGCCGAACATGATGCCTTCGATGGCGAATCGCCCTACGGCGATATCCTGGACGCGTTGCATTACTGCTCCCCGTAGTTGTAGTTGTAGGTCCCATTTACCCCGCTGTGGCCGGGGCGGTCAACCCTCGATGCCGCCGGCAGGCAAATTCTTTCAGGACAATCGGGCTATGAGGCGCTCCACGAATCGGTTACCGGCAGCGAACTGGGCAGTCTCGATGTACTCGTCGGGCTGATGAGCCTGGTCAATGCTGCCCGGCCCACAGATCACCACGGAGTGGCCCGCCTGTTGGAACTGACCGGCCTCGGCACCGTACGGCACGGCCCGGGAATCGTTCTGCCCGGTAAGCTGTTTTGCCAACACCACTGCCGCATCGTCCTCGCTCGCCTCGAACCCCGGCACGTCGGCGCGCACCTCAATGTCCACCCCCGTGCCTGCGTTGACGTCCCGCATCTCGGCGGCAACCTCCTGCGCGAAGGCCTCGAACGCCTGGAAGTGCTCGGCCGCCGACTCTCCCGGCAGGGCACGAACATCGGTCATGAATCGGCATTCACTCGCGGTGATGTTGTGTGCGGTGCCACCCGCGATGGTCCCGCAATGCAGCGTCGTATAAGAGGGTTCGAAGCTGGCGTTCGCCGGCGCACGCTCTGCGCACCCGCGCTGCCGTTCCCCCAACCAGTTTACCAGCCTGCCCGCAGCCATCACCGCAGAAACGCCCCGGTGTTGCTGGCTGGAGTGGGCCTCAAACCCCCGCACGCGGGTCTCGAAAATGAACATGCTCTTGTGTCCGGTGACCACCTGCATGCTGGTGGGTTCGCCCACGATCACGGCGCGCACGCTAGGCAATTCCCGCGTGATCGCGCGGATCAATCGGGGCGCGCCCAGACAACCCACCTCCTCATCGTAGGACAACGCCAGGTGAATGGGCTGTTTGAGATCACCCATGCGGGGCACCAGTGCCAGCGCCACGGCGATGAAACCCTTCATGTCACACGTGCCCCGGCCGTATAGCTTTCCCTCGGCCTCGACCACCTGGAAGGGATCCGACGACCAATCCTGCCCGTCCACGGGCACCACATCCGTATGCCCTGACAGCACCACGCCGCCTTCTACGTTGGGGCCGACCGTAGCGTAGAGATTAGCCTTCTGCCCGCAGTCGCTCTGCACCAGCCTCGCCTCCACGCCGTGCTCGGCCAGGTAGGTGGAAACGAAATCTACCAGCGCCAGGTTGCTGTCGCGTGACACGGTAGGGAAAGCGACCAACTCGCGCAGCATTTCGACCGGTGTGTATTGTCTGGCCATGCCTCCTCCACAGCGGATACGAGCAGCATACTAGCGGCGGGCAGGAGCCTCCACCGGCGGACGCGGGCGTGCCTTTAGTCCTCGAACGCGGGTTCTGGAGGCCACGGATAGTCTTCCGGCACGTTCAGCGAAGCTCGCACAAAGTCGTTCCACAGCAAGGTAGCTTGATTGCCGGCGGCACGGTGGGCATCCGATGCTGCGTGGTTTTCCTGAACATAGCTGGTTATACAGGCGCGAAAGCGGTCCACATCCGTGAGGAACGTTTGCCACACCGGCTCCGGGACATCTTCAGGCGGGCGCTTGGGGACAACGCAATCAGGCGCAGGTACCGGTGTGTGAGCATGGCCCCCGCCGGCCGCCAGCAGGACGAACGCTGCGATGATCGCGCGCATGGATGGCTTCATGATCGCTCCGCGAATTGTGGTACACCGTTGATTTTGGCACATTGCGCCACTCCTATTGGTGAAGGACGGCACATGAGCGAGCGCTACAGCGGTTACCAGCGGTTGGAATTCGACTATCCCGATTCGCGCATCCTGCGCATTACCTTCAACCGCCCCGAGCGCTACAACGCGCTGGATGCTGTGGGTCACAACGAGATTACCTACGTGTGGCGCGAGGTTGACCAGGATCCGGATATCGACTGCGTGATTCTCACCGGCAAGGGCAAGGCTTTTTCTGCAGGCGGCGATCTAAAGATGGTGGAGGACATCATCGCGGATTTCGACACTCGGGCCACCACGTGGAAAGAAGCCCGGGATCTGGTCTACAACATCATCAACTGCGGCAAGCCCATCATCTCCGCCATCAACGGACCAGCCGTTGGTGCAGGGCTGGTCTCGGGCTTGCTGGCAGACGTTTCCATCGTCGGCGAGTCGGTCAACCTGACTGACGGCCACACCCGGCTCGGCGTGGCGGCGGGCGACCATGCGGCCATCATCTGGCCGCTCCTGTGCGGCATGGCGAAGGCCAAGTACTACCTGCTCACGTGTGACTTCCTATCGGGAGCCGAAGCCGAGCGTATTGGCTTGGTTTCCCTATGTGTTCCCGACGACGAGCTGCAGGACAAGGCACTGGAAGTTGCCAACAAATTGTCCAACGGCGCGCAGAACGCCATTCGATGGACCAAATACTCCCTGAACAACTGGCTGCGCATGGCGGGCCCGACGTTCGACGCTTCCACCGCGCTGGAGATGCTGGGCTTCACCGGACCGGAGGCAGCCGAAGGGGTCGCCGCGTTGCAGGAAAAGCGTGATCCCGAGTTCCCCAAGGGCTCCCCGCTGTAGCCCGCAGGGTTGGCCACTCAGACTATCGGAGCGGAAGAAATACCAAGGTCATAACGCACAGGGGATCGCCACACCGCCACATCGCATTTCAATGCCGCAGCTAGCCTGAATACGCCAGCGCCGTCTTCAGTCCGGAATACCTCGGCTGGTCAATGGCGATCTGATTGGCCACCGTTGATCGCAGGTGCGTCTGCAGCTCTTGGTTTTCCAATGCCATGGTGCCATCGCGCAAAGCGTGTACCAACTGCCAGCGCAGCTCATCCAGACCCGCCCGGCTACCGAGCAGCTTCTGCAGCCGCTTGTGCTCCAGCGCACGCGCTTCTTCCCCCAAAGCTAGGTCGCGCAAGACGATGTCCAGCGAGTTGCCCCCCACCCGGGCCAGGAAGTTGGTGCGCCCCTTTGTTGCCGACATGACATCGTCGCGCAGAAAGTCGCGCACGCTGATGAGCAGCTCGTTGAGTCGGGGCATCTCGCTGGACGCGTCCAGATCCATACCTTCCACCAACTCAACCGGGCCCGGAATCAGCATGTTCACGCAATCCACCTGGCACTCCGAGGTGCGGCGCCCCACTGCCGGGCGCTCAACGGTCTTGTCGGGCCCGGTGCGATAGTGCTCCGCAAACCCCAGGCAACCGACGGCCCACCAGAATGACCCGTTCACTTCCCAGAAGTGGACGTGCTTTGGATCCACAGGCTTGCCAGACTCTTCTTCGTAACCACGAAACAGATCCGCATACTCACCGAACCCACCCACGGGCAGCTCAGTGCGCCCGAAGCGCCAGGAGTTGGTGCAGATCCAGCCCAGATCACGCATGGGATCGCCGATGTGCGCTACTTCCCAGTCGAGCACGGCGTTTACCTTCTCGCCGTCGACCATGAAGTTGCCGTTGCGGAAGTCGTTGTGAACCAGCGCGTTGTCGTAGTGCTCGGGCAGGTTCTCCTGCAGCCACCGCGCGGTGTAGTCGATCATGGGCTGGGGCGTGGGAAATGCCTGGTAACGCAACCAGCTGTTGTTCATGAGCTCGAACGGGGAGAACGTGTCCAGCTTGTCTCGTAAGCCCGACGCATCGAGGTCGACGCTGTGAATGCGCGCGAGGATCTTCCCGCACTCGTACGCCAGGTTTTCGCGTAGCGCCTCGAATTCGGGCGCGCGCGCGATTCTGGCGCCCAACGCTTCGCCGTCGAGCCACTCCATAGCGAACCCGTCGCCCAGACCGTCTTGCGCGCGGAGCACGTAGTAAACCTCCGGCTCCGGCACCCCGGCCTGCTGGGCGGCCTGCATCAGCTGGGCCTCGGTGGCCAACCCAGGGCCCGGCCCGATGGTCTCCTCCCTAGCGACGCCCCCCGGAGCCCGGCGCAAGGCCATTGGGCGCTCTCCATCTGCAGTACGTACCGTCAGCCGGTAGGTTTCCTGGCTGGCGCCTCCAGACAAACGCTCCGCTGATACCAGGCCCTCACACCACGATACGTTGTCGGTGAGCGCGCGGCCCAGCAGCGCTTCGAACTCGCTTGGCTCCATGGTCCGATCTACTCGCGCACGCCCTTCGGCGCGCGCTGCTTCATGAAGCCGAACATGTAACCGGCTACTCGACGCATCTGAATTTCCTCCGCGCCTTCAGTGATCCGATAGCGGCGGTGATGCCGATAGATGTGCTCGAACGGTTTGTGTCGCGAGTAGCCAAGGCCGCCGTGCACCTGCATAGCCCGGTCCGCGGCATCACAACACAGGCGGTTGGCGATGTAGTTGCAGATGGAGACCTTGTCCGATACCGAAAAAGCCCCATAAGTGTCCATCTGCCAAGCCGTCTTGTGGATCAAGGCCCGCAACATGTCGCACTGGGCCTGCAGCTCCACGAGCGGAAACTGAACACCCTGATTGGTGGCCAGAGCCTTGC